>Ga0209467_1000118_pt1 | contig 144455 bp, 138 predicted proteins | sample Higcelwee11metaG_FD_187175 | JGI IMG/M metagenome (GOLD analysis project Ga0209467, IMG submission 187175) | Freshwater pond sediment microbial communities from the University of Edinburgh, under environmental carbon perturbations - High... | ecosystem: Environmental > Aquatic > Freshwater >...
TCATTCCGGAGAAATAATGTTTTCCCCGGTTGACGCTGTCTGAGACGCTGATTGTTCCTGACGGCTGGCGTGCCCGGCGGCGGAATGCTGGCTGGCTGCGCGGCGCACTGAAGCGTCTATTTTCCCGGCAATAGCGGATTCATCCACCCCGATACGTTCCGAAAGATATTTAATATAGATGGAGCGGGCAACGGAATCCTTGATTTCCGACAGCGGGCCGGTTAATTCGGTAATAATCCGGACCTTGCCTTCCATGGAAAGGCCGTTGGCGTTGACGGCCGATTCAATGAGAAACGCCACCATGCCGACCGCTTTTTCGGACAAAGCATCAAACGCATCCCGGCCAAAGGCAAATATATAGGAATCCGGGTCATATCCCCTGGGCAGGACAATCACTTCGGCATCCATGGCCTCATTCATGAACAGGGACACGCTCCGGTGGGCCGCCTTAAGCCCGGCCTCATCCGAGTCAAACAGCAAAAACGCTTTCTGGGCAAAGCCGCGCCTGAGCAGCCGGACATGTTCCGCCGTCAGGGCCGTGCCGAGGCTCGCCACCGTATTGGTAACGCCGTGCTGATGCATGGCCAGCAAATCAAAATAGCCTTCGACAATATACACGCATCCGGTTTCCCTGGCCCGGTTCCGGGCTTCCTGAACGCCGAACAGGGAATGGCTTTTGCTGTATATAACGGTTTCCGGCGAATTTAAATATTTGGGTTTTGCGTCATCAAGAACCCTTCCCCCGAATCCAATAATCTGACGGCTCACATCAAAAATCGGAAACATGACCCGGTTCCGGAAGCGGTCATAAAACCTTTGATTTTTTCCAGGTATGATGAGTCCGGTTTTTTCGGCAAGGGATTGAGGAACATTGATTTTACGAAAAAAACGCACCAGCAAGTCCCATTCGTTTGGGGCAAACCCAAGACCGAACCGGTGAATGATTTCCTGGCTGAATCCCCTTTTTGAAAGATAAGCCCTTGGTTTTTCACCGATTATCCGATCCTCAAGCTGGAATGTGAAAAAAGCCATGACCCGCTTGTTTAAATCAAGCAACTGCTGCCGTTCGGAAATTGTCCGCTTCTGGGACAGCGACATATCATTGGTGGGCAGGTCAATGCCGTACCGCCGGGCCACGGAAGTAACGGCGTCCACAAACCCGATGCCGTCATGCTTCATCAGAAAACTGAACACATTCCCCCCTGCCCCGCACCCAAAACAGTGAAAAATCTGTTTCGCCGGGCTGACGGTGAAGGAGGGCGTTTTTTCAGAATGAAACGGACAAAGACCCACCAGGTCTTTGCCCGCTTTTTTTAACACAACCCGTTCAGATATAATATCGCTGATATTGGCAGCACTTATTATTTCCAGAATTTTTTCTTCGGGAATATGTATTGCCAAATAAAGGAACCCCCAATAAGAAGCCTGTGAGGCGGCAAATGCTGCAATAAATGGAATAACCGCCTGATTTATTTTGCCGATAATCCACTTTAACCGAACTCGAAAAAAAATAAGGATTAAAGGCAGGCATGTCAAACAAAAAGAGCGATAAAAGTCAATCGTAATTATTCAGGTATTCAGAATTCAGGAGTCAGAATTCTGAATACCATCAATGATGACGCAGTATTTCAATCGCCGCCTTTAGGTCCAGGCTCCCGTCATACAATGCGCGCCCGGTGATCACGCCCACAACGCCGGCGGACTCAAGGGGCGCCAGATTGATAATGTCCTGAATGGAGGAAACCCCGCCGGAAGCCACCACGGGAATGGTAATGGATCGGGCCAGGTTTTCCGTTTCCTTCAGATTTGGACCGGTGCGCATGCCGTCGCGTTCGATGTCTGTGAAATTAATGGCCGCCACGCCGCAGTCCTCAAACTGTCTGGCAAGATCCACCGCCGTGACCCCGGTGGTCTGGGTCCAGCCTTCGATGGCCACTTTCCCGCCCTTGGCGTCAATGCCGACAACCACGCAGCCCGGAAACTCTCGGCAGGCATTTTTCACAAGACTTGGATTTTTTATGGCTTCCGTGCCGATCACCACCCTGGAAACGCCCTGATCCATATACATGCGTATGGTCTCAATATCACGAATGCCGCCGCCCACCTGGACAGGCACATGCACACGGTCAATAATGGTCCGGATGGTGTCTAAATTTACCGGGCGTTTACCCACAGCCCCGTCAAGATCCACCACATGGATCAGATCCGCGCCCTCGGCCTCCCAGCGAGCGCCCATGGCTGCCGGATCGTCGGAGAATACGGTTTCAGCGTCCATCCGGCCTTGAAGCAGCCGGACACATTTTTCGTTTTTGATGTCTATTGCTGGAATAACTATCATAACAACCCTTTGGATGAATGCATCTGCCGGACGCGGCCATCTTTTGACGCAGCCTGGTCAAGCGCTCTGGCAAACGCCTTGAAAATGGACTCAATGACGTGATGGTCATTTTCTCCATAAGCCGTCTGGATATGCAGATTCAAGCCGGCCCTGTTTGAAAACGCCCGGAAAAATTCCTTAAACTGGTTGGTGTACGCGGATGCCTGGCGCATGAATAACTCAGGAACCGCATACACCAGATAGGGCCGGTTGGAGAGATCAGTGACCACGGTTGACAGGGCGTCGTCCATGGGAACCGCAGCAAATCCGTATCGCTGAATGCCTTTTCTGTCCCCCAGGGATTTTGAAAAGGCATCGCCAAGCACAAGACCGACATCTTCCATGGTGTGATGATAATCCACATCGATATCGCCGATGGCCTTGAGCTTTAAATCAAAAAATCCGTGAACGGAAAACAGGGTCAGCATGTGGTCAAAAAAAGGGATGCCCGTGCTGATTTCATGTACCCCGCTCCCGTCTAATACAAATTCCGCTTTAATTCTGGTCTCTTTGGTGGACCGCTCAATTTCGGCGGCGCGTATGGTCATAAGGTTATCCTTTGAATGCTGTCAGTGCCAAATCGTTTATATTATAAAATGGATACTCCGCCAGACCGGGGAAACCAGACTGGGGAAAATGACACGCGGGAATAAAAATAAAATGAGGCCACGATTGTTCATCGGGAAATGAATCAAATTTAAGAAGTGGTGGAGATGAGGGGGATCGAACCCCTGACCTCGGCATTGCGAACGCCGCGCTCTCCCATCTGAGCTACATCCCCACAATTTAATTAATCAGGTTTTCTAACAAAATTAAAACCCCCGGTCAATGATAATTTTGTTTTTCCCGGAATAAATTTTACATTCACCTGTCAAGCTGGCGCATCAAGGCCTCATGCCCGTTCAGATCATCCCGGATGCCGAATCGGGTCAGGGCGAAATCGTATTTCACCGGATCATCCGGGGACCACTTTTTAAAACCAGCGGATATTTCACGGGCCGCCAGGGCATCGGCCTGGTTTCGGTTCGTCAGCCCCAGTGCCTTACCAATGCGGAACATATGGGTATCCAAGGGAACGATCAGGGCCGAGGCCGGAATATCATCCCATCCGCCGGGGTCAACGGCGTCTTTTCGCACCATCCATCGCAAAAACAGGTGCAGCCGTTTGCAGGCGCTCCCTTTTTCCGGGCACGGCATCAGGTGGCCGGGGCCAAAGCCGCATGAATCAGCATCTGAAGCCTGGGTTATCCTTTTTGTAAACAGGGCCAGCGCTGGCAGAACCGTTTCATCCGTTTTCCGAAAGCCGCTCATAAAGCATGCCTGTAAAGAGCCGTAGTCCCGGAGCGCCCGCCGAATAGCCAGCAAAAACGATGAAAGATGGGAACCTTTGGCGAACCGGTGTACAAAGGACGCGAAATCCGAAATCACCTGATCTGAAGGTGTTGAATCCAGATACACAAACGGCGACGGCCCCATTTTTTCCAGGACCGCACCGACACTTTTCAGTATCTGGGCCACTTTTCCATAGGCCAGGGATGCGGCGATCAAAGCAACAATTTCACGATCCCGTATATCGTCATACTTGTAAAGAAATTCCAGGGGATCCGGATGCACATACACTCTCCGGTTATAGTTTTCATAAACCCGCTCCAGTTTTTCGGCCATTGTCGGGGAGGGCTTTACGCCCTCCCCTTCCGGGCGGGGATAAACCCCGCTCCCTGCGGACGCATTGTCCGAAACAATGGTTATGGCCAGTTTTTCATTCATTTATTCAAAGGCGCTGCCGGATTTAATGCCGAATTTTTTGAGAACCGGCACCATGGGGCAAAACCCGGTAAAGGACGACTGCACCAAATTGGCACCCACAAACGCCGTAAACCACAGCCAGTAAGGGCTGTGCGCCCAGGACAGGAAAAGACTGATCAGAACAAAACCACCGGCAATGCGAAAAATCAGTTTATCAATATTCATGGAAAATCCTCCTTTTATTTTTTGTAATCATCAACATGAACCCGCCCCAGCAGCAGGCTGTTGGTGACAACGGAAATACTGGAAAGCGACATGGCCAGGGCCGCGAGCATGGGATGGAGCTGCTGCAAAAAACCCGGAATGCCTTCAAACGGGTACAGAATACCGGCTGCAATGGGAATAAGCACCACATTATATCCAAAGGCCCAGAAGAGATTCTGCCGGACGGTTCGCATGGTCGCCCGGGAGAGTGTCACGGACCGGGGAACGCCGGTAAGCGCGCCGGAAGTTAAAATCACATCGGCGGTTTCAATGGCCACATCCGTTCCGGTGCCGATGGCAAACCCCACATCCGCCTGGGCCAGGGCAGGCGCATCGTTGACACCGTCGCCCACCATGCCGATTTTTACCTGATCCTGCTGAAATTCCCGGATTTTTAACAATTTGTCTTCCGGCCGGATCTCAGCAATGACCTGGTCAACCCGGGCCTGCCCGCCGATGATATCTGCGGCTGTTTGATTGTCGCCGGTGAGCATGACCACCTTGTGCCCTTGCCGCTGAAGCCAATTGATGGCAGATGCGGAATCGGGTTTGAGCGCGTCCGCCACCGCAATCACACCCATTAAAATTTGATTCCGCGCCACTCCGATGACGGTTTTGGCCTGTTTCCGCATTGTCAAAATGGATTTTTCAGCCAGACCCATTTCGACACCGGAAAGTTTCAGCCAGTCCGGCCTTCCCGCTTTTGTGGATGCCCCCTCAATGAATGCATCCACACCATTGCCGCCGTGGGATTTGAAATGACTTACGGGCAGCAATGCAATTTGCCGGTTTGTCGCCTCGCTGACAATGGCTTTGGCAATGGGATGCTCGGACCCGGACTCCACGGATGCGGCCAGTTGCAGAAGTTTTTCGTTTGGCAGGCTTGCCTGCGCAAAGGGCAAAATATCAAACACCACAGGACTACCGGTGGTAATGGTGCCGGTTTTGTCTAAAGCAATCACAGCAAGCTCCGCCGTCATCTCAAGGGCCGCGCTGTTTTTAAATAAAATACCCAGTTCCGCGCCTTTGCCCATGCCCGCCATCATGGCCGTGGGGGTGGCAAGCCCCAGAGCGCAGGGGCAGGCAATGACCAGCACCGCCACTAGGCGGATCATGGCAGGCACAAACGCGCCGCCAGCCATCCACCATATAAAAAAAGTGACAAACGCCACCGCCAGCACCATTGGTACAAATACAGCCGCCACCCGGTCCGCCAATGTCTGAATCGGCGCTTTGCTGCCCTGGGCGTCCTGGACCAGTTGGATAATCCGGGCCAGGGCCGTATCCCGGCCCACGCGGGTGGCTGTAAATTTTAGCATCCCCTCCCGGTTGATGGCGCCGCCGATCACCCTGTCGCCCGGCTGCTTGTCAACAGGCAGGGGCTCGCCGGAAAACATGGCTTCATCCACGGACGACGCGCCTTCCGTAACCAGTCCGTCCACCGGAATAAGGCCCCCTGGCCGAACCACCAGTACATCCCCTTCCACCACCCGCGAAATGGGGATTTCCCGCTCTATCCCGTTTTTGACCACAAAAGCGGTTTTAGGCCTCAAGGCCATGAGTTTTCGGATGGATCGCCCGGTATTGCGCTTGGCCCGGGTTTCCAGAAGTTTCCCCAGCTTAATCAAGGTGATAATGACCGCCGAGGTTTCAAAATAGACATGATCGTTTACGTTCAGGGCCAGAAGCACGCCAATGGAATAAAAATACGCCACAGACGACCCCATTGCCACCAGCACATCCATATTGGCGCTTCTATTTTTTAGACTTTTCCATCCATTCACATAATAATCCCATCCTGTGTAAAACTGCACCGGGGTGGCCAACAGGAGAAAAAACCAGTTCATCACCGGGCCGTGGCTCCACATACCCAAAAGATTCATATCCCGGCCCATGGACAGGACAAACAGCGGGATCGTGAAAACCGCGCCAATGACAAATTGACGAATATGCTGATGGACTTCATGATTGCGGGCGGCGGTTTCCGCGTCTTCCCCTTCCCCGGAAAACTCAGCCGCATCCGGCGCAACAGCGCCATACCCGGCTTTTTCAATCCGCGCAATAATCTGTCCGGGATTGACCTGGGCGTCATCAAAATCCACATCCACGGTTTCAGCGGCAAAATTCACCCGGGCATCTTTCACCCCGGCCAGTTTTTTGACGCTGCGCTCAATATTGGCCGCGCAGTTTGCGCAGGTCATGCCGGTGACGGCCAGGTGCGAGTGCTGGTCGGCCATGATGTTAGTCCGCCGGATAATTGATGGATTGCAGGATATTCCGGATGCCGGATTCTGTGGCAGGGGAAGACCACGAAACCGTGATGGTCTTTTTTTCCGCATCTCCCTGAATCGAATCGACCCCAGGCGCTTCCGTCAATTCATTTTGAATGCTTCTGACACAATGACCGCACGATATGTTGGGGACAGCAAAGGTTTTGGTTTCCATGATGATTCCCTCCTGGTGTGAGTATGATTATTCCTGAACCAAAACCATAAGCATGAATGGCGAGATATCAAATGGAGGTATTGATTATTGTTTCGGCCAATGCGCTCGCAGGGCTTGGGGTTTATCCCCGCCCGGAATGGGAGGGCGTAAAACCCTCCCCTGCAATGACCGAAACGATGATCAATGCTAAATAGAAGCCCTGATGGCGCCGGACAAGTCCGGATATTGAAATTGAAAACCATGAGATAACAGCCGGGCGGGAACAGCCCGCTGGCTGTTTAAGAGCGATCGCCCCAGTTCTCCGGCCGCCAGTTTCAATAAAAAGGCCGGGGTCCGGAAAAAGGCCTGGCGATGGAGGACGGCAGCCAGGGTTTTGGAAAACGCATCGTTGCGCACGGGATTGGGAGAACAAAAATTGAGCACCCCTTCAATTTCCCCATGCGTTATCACAAATAAAATGGCCGCGAGCAGATCCTCTATATGTATCCACGGAAACCAGTGCAATCCGTCGCCCATGGGCCCCCCAACAAACATTCGGTAGGCGGGCAGCATTGCCGCCAGGGCCCCGCCGTTCCTGCCAAGTACCACGCCAAAGCGGGTCGTTACTACCCGTATGCCCTTTTCCTTGGCGGCATTGGCTTCTTTTTCCCAGTCCATACAGACCCGGGCCAGAAAATCATCCCCAGGGGTCTTGGACTCATCCAGGATTTCCTCTCCCCGGTCCCCGTAAAATCCCGCTGCCGAGGTGCTGACAAGGGTGATGTGTTGATTTTTCTTTAGTGCAACGACAATATTGCGGGTGGTTAAAATCCGGGTATTGTATATCTGCTCCTTGTACTTTTTGTTCCATAGGTGAAAAATATTCTTTCCCGCAAGATTGACCACCGCATCCACATCTGTTAGCGCCTGCTGCCAGTCCCCCGGCAGGGTGGTGTCGGCCTGGATGAACTGAAACGGGGGAGCATCAGCAACCTCTCTGGGGGGAACAACGTCAATGCCCGTTACCTGATGCCCCGCCTTGATCAGACAATCTGTCAGCCGTGCCCCCACAAACCCCGCGCATCCGCTAATCGCAATTTTCATAATCCCCTCCGCTGTTAACTAATGGCTTGATGCCGCTATCAGGCTCGTTTTGGAATAAATATCCGCCAGTTTCAATTCATAAGCCAGGGTCTGAAACAAAAACGCCTTGTCAAGCCCTTCCACCACCGTATATTGCCAGACGGTTTCGCTCTGCCGGAAATACAATTCTACTTTTGGCTTGTCCTGGGAAACCAGAACGTATTCGTTAAATGAGGGGACCATCCGGTAATAATCAAATTTCCGGCCCCGGTCAAAAGACTCGGTGCCGGGTGACAGCACCTCAATAATCAGGACCGAATTGGTAATCGCATCTGTCGTGTCCGCTGCCAGCTCGACGTCCCCGCATACCACCATGGCATCCGGATACACATAGGCATCTGCATCGAGGATAAAAAGCTTCATATTGCTTTCAAAACCTCGGCAATTCGTATTATCGATCGCCTCTCCGACCCGGCGGGTCAGATTAAAACAGATGGTGCTGTGATTCGGTGTTCCGCCGGTCATGGCAAAAATTTCACCCTGATAATATTCACTTTTGGAGAGAGCGGCCGCCTCCATCAATAAATATTCCTTCCTGGTGTATAGCTGCTTTCCCGGCAAAGGTTCAGTCATGGCGATTCTCCTTGGATTGTGATTCAAATCATACGCATGAGTATTTTTTTAGTCAATGATTTCATATAGATGATTGCATACACGCGGCCTTATCCCAACAAGTTGTCAAGGGCCATCATGATCACAAACCCCACCACCACCCCGAAAGTGGCCTGCCGGGATTTGCCCTGGGAGTGGGTCTCGGGAATAATTTCATCGGAAATGACAAACAGCATGGCCCCTGCGGCAAAGGCCAGGGCCAGCGGCAGCATCGGATGAAACACCGTCACCGCGCCAGCCCCCAGAATACCGCCCACCGGCTCCACCAGTCCGGTGCTGGCGGCAATGGCAAACGCCCGCCACCGGGAATATCCCAAGCCCAAAAGCGGCAGGGCCACCGCCAGCCCTTCCGGCATGTTCTGGATGCCGATACCCATGGCAAGGCTGATGCCGCCGCTGATGTCCCCGGTTCCGAACCCCACACCCACCGCCATGCCCTCCGGAAAATTATGGATGGTGATGGCGATTACAAACAGCCAGATGCGCTTTAGCCGCGACGACGGGCCTTCCGGGCCGGCAACAAAATGCTCATGAGGCAACAGTTTATCGGTCCAGTCCAGAGCCCCGGCCCCCAGCAACATGCCAAAGGCCGTGACATATACCCCCCAGCCCGGCCACAGGGCTTCCCCGTTTTCAATGCCTGGGATAATGAGAGAAAAGGAAGTGGCCGCCAGCATAACCCCCGCGGAAGCCCCCAGCATGATGTTTAAAACATTGCGCGATACCTCCTTTAAAAACAATACCGGCAGCGCGCCGATGGCCCCAGCCATTCCCGCAAGAAGGCTGGCGAGCGCGCCATAATAAAAATTCGTCATTGTCGTTCTATTCCGCCCGCCACAACGGGGTTCCCGGCGTTTCCGCCATGATTTTTTCCCGGGCCCCCAGGAGCGTCTTGTAGCCACCGGCCAGGTTCCGGACCTTGAATCCCTTTTGCGACAAAATGCGATACCCGACATACCCCCGAAGCCCGATGGCGCAGAACATGATATAATTTTTGGCTGGGTCAAGCGTGTGTACCCGGCCCCGAAGTTCAGGCAGCGGAATATGGACCGCGTTGGCGATAATGCCCGCCTCTTTCAACTCATCATTGTTTCTAAGATCAATGAGCACATCCGCATCCGCATCCAAATCCAGAAGCTCGTTCCAGTTGATATTGCGAACATCCCCCTTCAGAATATTGGCGGCAACGAATCCCGCGATATTGACCGGATCCTTGGCAGAGGAATACGGCGGCGCATAGGCCAGTTCCAGCTCTTCCAGATCATACACGGTCATGGAACCGTGAATGGCGGTGGCGATGACATCAATTCGCTTATCCACCCCCTGTTTGCCAAGGATCTGGGCTCCCAGCACCTTGCCGGAGCTGGGGGAAAACAGGAGTTTAATGGCCATCATTTCCGCGCCGGGATAATAGGAGGCGTGGGAGCCGGAATGGGTGTAGCTAACCAGAAACGGGATATTATTATGTTTCAGATAGCGCTCATTGGCCCCCGTGGTGGCCACGGTCAATTCAAAGATTTTCACCACGGACGTGCCCAGGGTGCCCCGGAAAATACTGCTGCGTCCCATGACATTGTCCGCCGCGATGCGTCCCTGCTTGTTGGCCGGACCGGCCAGGGCCGTCATGGCCGCAAAACCAGTGGTGTAATCGGTCACTTCCACCGCATCCCCCACCGCGTAAATGTCCGGGTCCGATGTCTGCATGGTGGCGCTTACCCGGATACCGCCTTTTGGGCTGATGGCCAGTCCCGCCTCTTTGGCCAGCCGGTTTTCCGGCTTGACGCCGATGGACAAAATCGCCAGATCGCAGTCAAAAAACCTGCTCTTGTCCGTATGGGCCTGGAGTCGTCCATTTTCTTCTGAAAACGCGCTGATGCCTTCACCAAGAACACAGGTCACGCCCTTTTCCTTGAGATGGGCGGACAAAAAGCAGGCCATTTCATGATCGAGAGATGGCATCACCTGGTCCAATTTTTCAATAATGGTGGTTTTGACGCCGCGAATCACCAGATTTTCCGCCATTTCCAGACCGATAAACCCGCCGCCCACCACCACTGCAGACGTGGGTTTTCGGGTGTCCACAAACGCCTTGATGCGGTCGGAATCTGGAATATTGCGAAGATTAAAAATATTTTCCGCGTCAATGCCTGCGATGGGCGGTTTAAAGGGTTCCGCGCCTGGGGAAAGAATGATTTTATCAAAGGATTCTTGATAAGTCTCTCCGGTTTTAACATTGCGTGCCGACACCTGTTTGTTTTCGCGGTTAATGGCCGTGACTTCCGTAAATACCCGGATATCAATATTGTATCGCGCTTTAAAAGCTTCCACGGTGGTTACCAAAAGGTCATCCCGTTTTTTGATGACCTCTCCGATATAATAAGGCAATCCGCAATTGGCGAACGAAATGAATTCACCCCGCTCAAAAACAACAATTTCCGCATCTTCATTCAACCGTCTGGCCCGGGCCGCCGCTGTGGCGCCTCCGGCAACCCCGCCGATGACTAAAAGCTTCATTCTATTTCCTCCTTAAATATGATTCAAAAAAAACCTATGATTAATTTTCAGAAAGCAGCTCCGCAAGGGTCATGCCTTCTCCGGGAAAAATTTCTCTTTCCGAAACCGGTGTTGGCAATGTCACCCTGGGCCAGCGTCCGGAAACCGGTTCCGGCCCTTCCAGGGCAATATCAGAAGGCTGCCGGTCCCGCATCCGGGGCGTCTTGCGCAAATCCAGCGTTGCGACTGTCACGCTGAATTCCACCGGGATATGATTGGGGTCAAAGGAATACACCGAATGAATAAACCCGTGATCCATGACCTCCGAAGCCCAGAACCCGGCGGCCTCAATCCTGTCCTTAAGATCCCAGAGCATATCCGCATTCGCAACCCCTAATGACACATGATCAAAACAGAACGGTCCCCGCACCGGGACGCCATGATCTTTTTCAGGAATGGGTTCCACATCCGGCCATTCAAAAAAAGCGATCATGTCGGTTGCGGAAAGTTCGAAAAAATAATGGCGATAACGGCGGTCTCCGATGCCCGCGATGAGCCGCAGTCCCAGCAAGTCCCGCCAGTATCGGATGGTGGCGTCCATATCCCTGGTTGCAAACGCCAGATGATTGATTCCCGTAAATTTGATGGGGCTGTCAGGCATGGGCGCGCCTCCCTTTCCTGTGAAATATGCCCGGTGGTTTCAGATTGTTAGTTTGCCCCGGCCACCCACAATCTGCAAGTTTAAATTTATGCAAGCATTGACTTTTTCATGAGAATAAATATTTAATGACAATAAAGAGGCTCAGGGCTGACATTTAATACTAACCTGTACTTTAAGGAGAAACGCCATGAACGACCCCAAAAAACTGACCCATAACTCCGGCGCGCCGGTGGTGGACAACCAGAACGTGATGACCGCCGGATCCCGCGGACCGCAATTGCTTCAGGATGTGTGGTTTCTGGAAAAACTGGCCCATTTCGACCGGGAAGTCATTCCAGAACGCCGCATGCATGCCAAAGGCTCCGGGGCTTTCGGCCAGTTCACCGTGACCCAGGACATCACCCGATACACCAGGGCCAAATTGTTTTCCGAGATCGGCAAAAAAACCGACCTGTTCGTGCGTTTTTCCACCGTGGCCGGCGAACGCGGGGCTGCGGACGCGGAGCGGGACATCCGGGGGTTCGCCATGAAATTCTATACCGAGGAAGGCAACTGGGATCTGGTGGGCAACAATACGCCGGTGTTTTTTCTTCGTGATCCCCTGAAATTCCCGGATCTCAACCACGCGGTCAAGCGCGATCCCCGCACCAATCTGCGCTCCGCCAAAAACAACTGGGATTTCTGGACCAACCTTCCCGAAGCCCTGCACCAGGTCACCGTTGTCATGAGCGACCGGGGCATTCCGGCATCCTACCGCCACATGCACGGGTTCGGCTCCCACACCTTCAGCCTCATCAACGCCAAAAATGAACGGTTCTGGGTCAAATTTCATCTCAAAACCCAGCAGGGCATCAAAAACCTCACGGACGCGGAAGCCGAGGCCATGATCGGCAAATGCCGGGAAAGTCATCAGCGGGATCTCTACGACAGCATCGAAAAAGGCGATTTTCCAAAATGGACCTTTTATATTCAGGTCATGCCGGAAGCGGACGCGGCCAAAGTGCCCTACCATCCCTTTGATCTCACCAAGGTCTGGCCCCACAAGGATTATCCGCTCATGGAAGTGGGGGTGATGGAACTAAATCGCAACCCGGAAAACTATTTCGCGGACGTGGAGCAGGCGGCCTTCAACCCGGCCAATATTGTTCCGGGCATCGGGTTTTCACCGGACAAAATGCTTCAGGGCCGCCTGTTTTCGTATGGCGACGCCCAGCGTTACCGCCTTGGCGTCAATCATCACCTGATTCCGGTTAACCAGTCCCGGTGCCCGTTCCATTCTTACCACAGGGACGGCCAAATGCGGGTGGACGGCAATTACGGATCCACCCTGGGGTATGAGCCCAACAGCTTTGGTGAATGGCAGCAGCAGCCGGATTTTAAGGAACCGCCCCTTAAGCTGGACGGGGTTGCGGACCACTGGGATTTCCGGAAAGATGACGATGATTATTATTCCCAGCCCGGCAACCTGTTCCGGCTCATGAGCCCCGAGCAGCAGAAAGTGCTTTGTGAAAATACGGGCCGAGCCATGGGAGACGCGCCGAAAATGATCAAGCTCCGCCATATCGGAAACTGCCTGAAGGCTGACCCCGCTTACGGCAAGGGTGTGGCTGACGCTTTAGGGATTGATGTGAACGAGGCGAAGAAATAAACTGAACCGGCCGGAATCATACCGGCTGTTGACGATGAATATTTACCACGAAGGACACGAAATCGCTTTCTTCGCGTCCTTCGTGCGCTTGTATGGTAATTCTTGCTTTTGAAAGGAATCGACATGAGTTTTAAACAGGTGGGGGAATCCAAAAAACGATTATACGGGCCGCGATGCCTGCTGGTGTGCGGATATGCCGCCGGGGAGCGGGAAAAGGTCAAACAACTGCTGTGCGGAAAAACCTTTGGCCAGATACCAGTGGTGTTTTCCACTATATCCGACCAGGAGATTCTGGTGAAAACCCTGGTGAACAGAAGCCATCTGTCGGGCGCGGACCAGCCCTGCACCCTTGACCGCGCCATCATCATGTCCGGCGTGACCGAACAGGAACTGCATTATATCATGGCGGAATACAAAAAAACCGATCTCCCCCGGCCGATGTGGGCGACACTCACGCCCACATCGGAAAACTGGACCATCGCGGCCCTGCTTGCCGAATTGGCCAGTGAGCGAAGAGCCATGCCGCCCCGCTGAAAACTTTGGTGTTAGAGGTTGATCACCTTATCCGCCAACTGCATGGCTGTCACAATATCCAGCATATTGGTGGTTTCTCCCACCTGCCTGGCCTCCAGCAGGTTAAAATGGGTCAGGCAGGTGCCGCATACCAGGATGGTCACGCCGAAGGCCGCAATATCTTGTAAATCCGGCAGGGTCTCCGCTCCGGACACCGCCAGCTTCACCCCGTTATTCACAAAAACCAGGCGCCACAAATCCTGCCCCATTTCCTTCAGGGTCTTGATAAAGCTGATCATGAGTTTTTTACCCAAAACATCATCCCCATATCCCATGCGGTCCGTGGCCACCATCACCATGATCTTCTGGGTGCCTGAATCAGGGGTTTTATCCTTTGCGGGTGCGGCGGCTGATACCTGGTCCGTCGTCCCGGTGATGCGGAAATCCGCCCCATCGGCTTCAAACGTTGCCTGATAGGACTGGGATGCCAGAAACCGCATGACATTCTGGCGAGCGGCGTCATTATCCACAAGGATTTGCATTGCTGCCGGGCGTTCCTTTTCAATGGCCTGTTTTGCTGCCAGCACCGGCGCCGGACACGCCAATTTTCGGGCGTCAATTATTTTCATGAAATGTTCCTGTATCATTTAATATTTTGTGATTGATGTTTAAATTAACTCAATATATATTTCCTTATTCAATAATTCAAATTGCAAATTTCAATAGAAAATGAATTTGCCATTGAAAAAATCAATATACTGACATCGGGGCGGTGATACATGGATATCTGGCATCTTCATGTTTTTCAAAAAGTTGTTGAAATGAAAGGATTTTCAAATGCCTCCAAAGCGGTCAGCCTGACCCAGCCCACCATCAGCAGCCATATTAAAGAACTGGAAGCCCATTATGGCTGCAAACTCCTTGATCGGCTGGGAAAGCAGGCCCTGCCCACAAAAGCCGGGGAACTGCTTTACGGGTATGCGGGAAAGCTTATTTCCCTTTTTGCGGAAACCGAATCCGCCATGGCCGAATTTACAGGCAATATCAGCGGCCGCCTGGTCATGGGGGGAAGCACCATTCCGGGCAGTTATATTCTTCCCCGCGCCATCGGCCAGTTTGTCAAGCAATATCCGGACGTCAACATCACCGTGATTGTGGGCGATACGGAGCAAATCATCGATGAAATTTTACATTACCGGATCGAATTCGCCGTGGTGGGCGCGCAAACCGATTCCCACAACATTCATCAGCAAAAGCTGGTGGCGGATGATATGCGCCTGATTGTTCCCGCCGATCATCCCTGGGCGGATAAAAAACAGGTGAGCCTTGAGATGATGATGTCCGAGCCGTTTATCATCCGGGAACAGGGTTCCGGCACCCTCCAGTCCATTCAAAATAGCCTGGCCGCCCGGAACAAAGAGGTTTCGTCCCTGCGCATCACCGCAGAGCTGGGAAGTACGGCGGCCGTGATTCAGGGCATCAAAAACCATGTGGGCATTTCCATCCTGTCCACCATCGCGGTGGCGGAAGAGCTGGCCGCCGTTTCTCTCAAGGCCCTGACCATCAAAAACGTGGACCTTAAACGCCATTTTTACCTGACCACCCACAAGGACCGCACTGCCTCTCCCTTATGCCGGGAATTTATGGGTTTCCTTGCACACTCCCTCAACCCGGACAAAAAATGAATAACTATCCGGGGATCCATTTTTTCATTGACAAGCCACTTTTATGAGATCATATACGTGAAAAAAACAACACTTTGCCGTTTTGGCGATAAAGGTGCTCATTATGAAGTCCCGGTTTACATAGCAAAATAACATGCGAATACTTTTGGCTCCAGATATAATGGCGCTTCACCGTATGAATGATTCATATCATTTTTCGTAAAAGAAAAAGGGTGAGCGCTTTTTTTATGTTTGCTCATCCCGGCCACCACGCAGGCAGGCAATACCAACATAAACACCAAGGAGAGAGTCAATGCAGCAGATAATGCCGGAAAATCAGTTATCTCCATTTCTTGAGCAGGAAGAGGAGCCTCCCAGTAGACGCCGTCGCCGTGAGATGGCGCCGATCCCTTCATTTTTAATCCCGGACCGGCAGTTGACCCTCCCCGCATTTCCCCGCCAGATCCATAAAGAAGCGTTGAGCCGGAAGCGCTCCTTCCGCAAACGTTTTTTTCCGGACATTACCGACAAACAGTGGAACAACTGGCAATGGCAGATCCAGAACCGGATCAGTTCGCCCGCCCAGTTGAATCATTTTTTAAAACTCTCCAATGAAGAAGAAAGCGCGTTTAATCATTTAAGCGTCAAACTTCCCCTGGGCATCACGCCCTATTATATGAGCCTGCTGCCGGCAAATGAACCGGACAATCCCCTCCGGCGAACGGTGATTCCAACGGTGCATGAACTGTTCAAGGTGCCGGGAGAGGCCAATGACCCGCTTAATGAAGAGGCCCAGAGCCAGGTGCCCGGACTCGTGCACAGGTATCCGGACCGGGCGCTTCTGCTCCTCATTGATTTTTGCTCCGTGTATTGCAGGTACTGCACCCGTTCCCGGATGGTCGGCCGGGGCGATATTCATGCCGGTGGAGCCCGGCTGGAAAAAGCCATCCAATATATCCGGGACACCCCCGCCATCCGGGACGTGCTCCTGTCCGGCGGTGATCCTTTGACGCTGTCTGATAAAAAAATCGACTGGGTGATTGCTCAAATCCGCGCCATTCCCCATGTGGAAATCATCCGAATCGGAACCAAGGTGCCGGCCGTGCTTCCCCAGCGCATCACCCCGCAACTGGTGAAAATGCTGAAAAAATACCATCCCCTGTGGATGAGCCTGCATTTCACCCATCCGGATGAATGCACGCCCGAAGCCTATCGCGCCACCCGCTTGCTTGCGGATGCCGGGATTCCTTTGGGATCGCAAACCGTTCTGCTCAAAGGCGTCAACGACAATGTGGAAACCATGAAAGACCTGATGCATCACCTCATGAAAATGCGGGTCCGTCCCTATTACCTCTATCAGTGCGATCCGGTGACCGGCACCAGCCATTTCCGGACCACGGTGGAAAAAGGCATGGAAATTATTCGCGGGCTCAGGGGCCACACCTCCGGATACGCCATCCCCACTTATGTGGTGGACGCCCCTGGCGGCGGCGGCAAGATTCCGGTCAACCCGAATTATGTCATGGGCCATCAGGAAAACGATTTGGTATTATGCAATTATGAAGACAGAATTTTTCGTTACCCGGACACTGCCGATACATTTGATCAATATCCGCTCCAGGGGGATATGCATGGCTGTTGATGATGATTGTTGCGTTTTTTTAAACAGACGGCGCTCATGAAAATCGGCCTGACCTACGACCTGCGCGCCGACTATCTATCCATGGGCTACGGCCGGGAAGAAACCGCGGAATTTGACCGGGAAGAAACCATTCTGGCCATTGAATGCGCCATCCGGAAGGCAGGCCATGCCACGGATCGCATCGGCAATGCCTGGCGTCTCACCGAGCGTCTGGTGCGGGGCGAGCGCTGGGACATGGTCTTTAATATCAGTGAGGGGCTTTGGGGGATCGCCCGGGAGGCCCAGGTTCCGGCGATTCTGGATTTATACCAAATTCCCTATACGTTTTCAGATCCCATGGTCATGGGCCTGACCCTGCACAAAGGCATGACCAAACACATTGTCCGGGGGCATGGCTTTCCCACGCCGGATTTCATGGTGGTGGAATCCCCATCGGACGCCGAAACAGTTGCGTTTCCGCCTCCGTATTTCGTCAAACCCGTGGCGGAAGGCACGGGCAAGGGCGTCAGCAGCCAGTCCATCGTAAATCAGCGTGACCAGCTTTTCGGGGTTTGCGAAAAACTGATCGCCGCCTTCCATCAGCCGGTGCTGGTGGAGAAATACCTTTCGGGCCGCGAGTTTACCACCGGAATCGTGGGAACCGGCCGGGAAGCCAGGATTTTGGGCACCATGGAAGTCATATTGCTGGAAAACGCGGAAAAAGGCGTCTATTCCTATGACAACAAAGACAAATACGAAGACCGGGTAAAATATAATCTGGTCAAGGCGGCGGATGACCCGTCGGTGCAGGCTGCGGAAGCCATTGCCCTCGGCACATGGCAGGCCCTGGGATGCCGGGACGGGGGAAGGACGGATTTGCGATGCGATGCCTCCGGCAATCCCCTTTTTCTGGAAGTCAACCCCCTGCCCGGCCTGCATCCGGTGCATTCGGATCTGCCCATTTTGTGCGGACATCTTGGAATTTCCTACAACGATCTGATCGGGGAGATTCTGGCGTCAGCCATGGCGCGGGTCCAGTCTCCGCAAAAACATTCATGAGCACCCTTCCCCAAAAAATGCGCGTGGCCATCACCTATAATCAAGTGGAAGCCTCTGGATCTTTAGACGAGCGGGACGTTCTGAACCAGGCGGCTGCCGTTTCCATGGCGCTTTCCGAATTGGGTCATGAACCGGTGGCCATGCCGTGCGACCTGAACCTGTCGGCGTTCAAGCGGAAAATAAAAACGGCAAACCCGGATGTGGTGTTTAATCTGGTTGAGTCCTTAGACGGCCACGGACGCCTGATCAGCGTGATTCCCAGCCTGCTCGATGCTTTAGGCATTCCCTATACCGGCGCGCCCTCGGGCGTCATGCATGAAACCTCCCACAAAATCCTGGCCAAAGAGCGGATGCGCGGCTGCAATCTTCCTACCCCTGCCTGGATCGGGCCATGGCCGTTTGAATCCTGCGCCAACATCACCCTGCCCGATGGCATCATTTGGGATACCGGCCCGTGGATCATTAAATCCTTATGGGAACACGCCTCCATCGGCATCGGCAAAGACGCCCTGGTGCTTGCGAACCAACCCGAAGACTTGATGGGGTTGCTTCGCCTGCGCACGCCGCAACTGGGCGGGGCCTGTTTTAGTGAGCGCTATGTTGACGGCCGGGAATTTAATCTTTCCCTTCTTGGGGGGCCGGACGGGCCGATGGCGCTGCCATGCGCTGAAATTGTGTTTGAAAATTTTGCAAAAAATCAACCCCGCATTGTCTGTTATAAAGCCAAATGGGATGAGACGTCCTTTGAATATACCCATACCCGCAGGCGATTTGACTTTCCGCAAACCGATGCGGTTTTGCTGGAAATGCTGCGAAAAACAGCCCTGAAATGCTGGCATGTTTTTGGTTTGCGGGGATATGCCAGGGTGGATTTCCGGGTGGATGCAGAAAACCGGCCATGGATTCTGGAAGTCAACGCCAATCCTTGCCTGTCAGAGGATGCGGGATTTGCCGCTGCGGTGGAACGGGCCGGAATGACTTTTACCCATGCTGTTGAACGCATTCTCGCAGATGCAATGGTTGAAGCGCAAAGGCCGTTTACCGCAACCGCCAAAAAAACCACGCTCCATTCCGCGCCCCCAAACCCAAAACCTGTGGATGCGGTTTTCAGGTATGCGCCATGTCCCCAGGATACCCAGAATATCCGCGCCCTGGTGGAAGCCACGGGTTTTTTCCATCCATACGAGGTGGATGTGGCGGTGGAGCTGGTGGAAGATCGTCTGGCAAAAGGGGATGCCAGTGATTATCATTTTGTCTTTATTGAACAAAATGGCCGATTGGCGGGATATGTCTGTTTTGGTTCCATCCCCTGCACCATTCACAGCTTTGATATGTACTGGATCGCCGTGCATCCGGATTTTCAAAACCAGGGACTGGGCCGCATTTTAAACGATGAGACCGAACGGCTGGCGTCTCAAATGGGAGGCCAGCGCATGTATATCGAGACCTCCCAAAGTTCGGCCTACGACCCGACCCGGGCCTTTTATCAACGCTGCGGCTACCGGTTTGAGGCGGTTCTGGAGGATTTTTACGCGCCCGGAGACGGCAAGGTCATCGGTTGTAAAACCCTGCAAAACCATTGCCGCCCCGCCGGATGCGTGATAACGCCTTAAAGAAAAGGAGGGCCTGCCGTGGGATCCTGGACCGAATATATCAAATTTTTTGTGGGATTGTTTTCCATTGTCAACGCCATCGGAACCGTGCCGGTGTTTATCAACCTCACCGAGAGTTTTTCCAAATCCCAGCAGTTGCGGACCGCGCGCATCGCGGCGTTTACCTGCTGCGTGGTGCTGATGTTGACGCTGATTACCGGGGAAATGCTTCTTAAATTTTTCGGGATTTCCATCGGGTCGTTCCGGGTGGGGGGCGGGATTCTGCTCCTGCTCATGGCTATTTCCATGATGCACGCACGCTTAAGCAATGTGAAACAGACTCCGGAAGAAGCCATTGATAAAGCCAACAGCGACTCCGTGGCGGTGGTGCCCCTGGGCCTTCCGTTGCTGGCGGGGCCGGGCGCCATCAGCACGGTCATATTGTATGCAAACCGTTATCCTTCGCCGACCCATTACGCCATTTTATGCTGCGAAATAATTCTTATCTCGCTGATTATATGGGCCATCTTCCGGGCTTCCAATTTTCTTTCCAATCTGCTGGGGAAAACAGGCATCAATATTATCACCCGAATCATGGGGCTCATTATGGCGGCCATCGGCATCGAATTTATCGCCAGCGGCATCAAACAGCTTTTCCCGGTGCTGGCGTAAATGATTTATTCAGCCCGCCCCTCAGCCCTCAGCCTGACCCCCTATTTCCTGACGCTGATATTCACTTCCACATCCGGCCATGACTTCCTGCCCACCGGCTGAATGGTTTGCGGCGCGATGATTTTACAAAAAACCCGGGTGTTTTCGCTAATACTTTCCAGGTAGATTGGCGTTGTGGTTACGCTGAGATCTTTTTTCCCTTTTTCGGGTTTGGGGGCAAGTACCCGTACCTTTTCTGGAATAACGCTCACGGACCGGGTCTTAAAACCAGAAGGCAAGCTGCCCACCAGTTGCGGAGAAACCGTGGCCCATTGCTCCGTGATGGACGCAAGGGTCAATTCCAGCTTGGAAGGAATCACTTCCAGCAGTTTCACCCCTTTGGGAAGGCGGACATTCTCGCTCGTAATATAATAAGCCTGGGTGCCGGGTTTAAATTGGGACAAATCGATTTTTAATCCCATATTGGTGGAATCAATGGCGTCAATATGGGATTTGGTTCCGCCCACCACGAGCTGCACTTCTTTTTCCCGCTCCCCCACCAGCGCCAGATCCGGCCCGGAAGCGGAATATTCCACCGGCACCGTAACCGGCCGCTCCACCCATTCCCCCTGGGCCACAATAATGGTGGACCAGAACAAAAAGGCCAGGGCAAAGCTGATCGCAATTTGCCTGAAAAAAGACAATCTGGAATAATTATCTTTAAATTCAGATAGATAAGATGATGACTCCTTCCAGTGAAACAAAATAGCGGCCTGCAAATCCTCACGACTGGCAGGCTTCCACATTTCCCCTTTTTGAAATACGGATACCTGCCCCCGCTCTTCGGAAACCACACAGACCATGGCATCCGTGGTTTCCGCAAGCCCCATGGCCGCATGATGGCGGGTGCCGTATTCCGATGATAATTTTGAGGTGTGGGAAAGAGGAAGCCGCACACCGAACTGGGAAAACAGGCCCTTGGAAATCACCAGCGCGCCGTCATGTCCAGGGGAATTGGGGTCAAAAATGCTCATGAACAGAGGAAAACTGGGACGGGCTTTTAATATATATCCACCGGACAGGAATTCCTGAATCTGCTCCTTGCCGGGTAATACAACAATGGCCCCGCGATAACCTTCGGCCAAAGTGAAAAGCCCGTCCACAATGGTTTGGGACAGGATATTGCCGGGATCACTGACTTCGGAACGCCGGAGAGAAACCGCCCGTTCGAAGATCTTGCGCAGTTCCGGTTGAAAAATCACAATGAGCGCAATCAGCACCACATGGCTGAGATTGCTGTATATCCATTTGATGCCGTTTAAATTCAGCACATTGGCCATAAGGGAAATGGCCATGGCCACCAGCATGCCGGCCATAATTTTCCAAGTGCCGAGCCGCTTCAAGGTCCGGTAAAGAACAAACAGGCCCGCCGTAATCAGGGCGACATCGATTATCGTCCGCCAGTCAAGAAATTCCTTGATCAGGGCCAGCGCACCGATATAGGTCATCAATACCTCCGGAGAAATTTAATTCGGATGCTCCGTGGTGTTAAACACATAGGATGAGACAATATTGTCATTATTAAAATGAATAACCAGATCCTTGGTTCTGGATTCCCCGATTAACCGGTACTGGTATCTCCCGTAAGTCCAGGTGGCCTTTCCATCCTCGATGCCAACGCGCCAGGGAGCCCCGAACATGTCCCGGAGGTCATCCTGGGTGGTCACCCCGATTTGAATATCCGGCACCCGGCGATCCGCAAATTCCTTTCCCATATTAGCGCAGCCCGCGGCAACCACCACCAGAACCAGCAAAACCATCATCCGGCAGAAAGAAAAAAAAGAATTGGCCGGGGAATTAACGGTCATTTGGGATGAAAAATGTCGATCTTCTTTCTTATACATGGCATTATCTCCTATTTTTAATCTTCCACCGCATCCTTCAAGGTTTTTCCGGGCTTAAACTTCACGATATTCTGGGCCGGGATGGTGATTTCCTCGCCTGTTCCAGGGTTCCGCCCTTTGCGTTCCTCTTTGTGGACCGTTAAAAACGTGCCAAAACCCGTCAATTGGATTTTTCCATCCTCTGTTTTTAATGTTTCCAAAATCCCATCAATCAATGCGTTCAAAGCGATTCCCGCTTTTTCTTTTGTAATTTTCGCTTCTTTCGCCATCTGATCGATCAGTTCTGCCTTGGTCATCATTCCACTCCTTTTTAATTTTAAAAATGTTTCTCGCAAACCCATTGTTCTTGCCCATTTGAATAAATCAACAGGGCCTTCAATTGCAATGCTTATTCCGCCGTCTTTTTCTTTTTTCTCCTTTTTTCCGCATACAGGGCTTCATCCACGGTTTTCATCAGCGCATCAAGGGTGATTCTGTCTCCGGTTGCCTCAATGATGCCAAAACTGATACCCACCGGAATGCCGTTCTTTTTCGCCCATTCAGAAAACTGGTTCTCGAAACGGGATATCACCATTTTTGAATTATCCAGATGACTGTCGGTGAGAATGAACACAAATTCATCCCCCCCGTACCGGGCCTTGATATCGGTGAGGCGGAAATGGTTGGCCGCCAGAAATCCCATTTGCCTGAGCACCTGATCGCCGGTATCGTGCCCCATGGAATCATTGACATATTTAAAATTATCGAGGTCCGCAAACACCAAAACAAGGGGGAGATGTGTCCGGTTATATAACGATACCAGATAGTTGGCAGATTTCAAAAAAGCCCGGCGGTTCATGAGCCCGGTCAGGTCATCCCGCCGGGCGAGTTTTTCCGCCTGATCTTTTAACCGTTCAATCCGCTTCACCAGGTCAAAAGCGTAGTGCGCGAATATCAGGAAAAAAATGCATATAAAATAAAAAGGGTATGGCGGGATCTGATGGATGAGGACAAAATGCATGGGGATGACCGCCAGGCAGATAATCAAGGCGTTTTTAGCCACAGCCACAAAATTATTGAGCCCGTGCTGGATGCCGTTGCCGATCACCGTAATAAAAATCAGCGCAATCGTCGGGGGCATGGGATAGGGATCCACCAGCATTGAAAGCCCGGCGGCAACAAGATCAATCCAGTTGGCCAGACGGATGGCGGGAAGGCTGACCCCTTTGGCCTGGAAATGCAGCCACCAGAGGATATGAAACAAGGTATACGCGCCAATGGTCACGGTGACGATGATTTTTCCATGGGACACCGTAAAAGGCACGGGCGCAAAATAAAAATAAATGCCCGTCAAACCGCCGAGCAGCAGCCGAACAATAAACTGATACCGGGGATGGTAAAAAACCGTTTCCCGGGACGACAGTGTTTCTTCATGGTGCTTCGGCATTTTTATCGTTCTCAAAGAAAATGGACAAATTAAAACACGCGATTATCCAGACACCATTGATACGTTGACGCAATGCCATCCTCAAGAGATATGGTTTGCCGCCAGCCAAGCCGGCCCAGCAATGACACGTCCAGCAGTTTTTGCGGGGTGCCGTCCGGTTTGTCCGCGTCAAATACAAGCTGGCCCTTAAAGTCCACGATTTTACCGATCAACTCCGCCAGTTCACGGATGGTATTGTCCCGGCCGCATCCGATATTGACCAGCGGCGCGGTCGTGTCGGATATCAGGGAGGTGAAAACCGTTTCATCCAGATTGATAATGTGCAGACAGGCATCCGCCAAATCATCCACGTGCAAAAATTCCCGGCGGGGAGAGCCGGTTCCCCAGACTGTGACTGTTTCGGCGTTTTCCGTTTTGGCGGTATGGAATTTTCGCATCAGGGCCGGCAGCACATGGCTGGTTTCGAGATTAAAATTGTCATTGGGGCCGTAGAGGTTGGTGGGCATAAGCGCGAAATATCGGGTGCCGTACTGGCGGTTATAGGACTGGCACATTTTGATGCCCGCAATTTTCGCGATGGCATAAGGCTCATTGGTGGGTTCCAGAGGGCCAGTGAGAAGATCATCCTCGCGCATGGGCTGGGGGCATTCCCTGGGATAAATGCATGAAGAACCCAGAAAAATCAAGCGGTTGACGCCGGATTTCCAGGCCGCGTGAATGATATTGGTCTGAATCGCCAGGTTGTCGTATATAAATTCCGCGGGGTATGTGTTGTTGGCGAGAATCCCCCCGACTTTCGCTGCGGCCAGCACCACATATTCCGGGCGCTCCTGCTCAAAAAAAGCCTCCACATCCGCCTGCCGCCGAAGATCCAGGGCGGTATAATGCCGGGTGAGGAGGTTATTGAAACCCTTCTGGGTGAATTTCCGGACCAGGGCCGATCCCACCAGCCCGTCATGACCTGCGATGTAGATGCGTGATGTTTTCTCCATATAATGCCTCGTTTATTATTTTTTATAAAAAACAATCCCGACACGCTGAATATGCTTTATCAAATCGGGGTTAGTGATCTGTTGATAAATAGAAATATCAAAGGTGTATGGCAACAGCAAGTCATCCAGTTCAAGGTTGAGCCGGTTGATAACATCCAGATTTATGCCGGTTCCGGATAACGTCAAATCGATATCCGACCCGTTTCGGTAATTGCCTTTGGCCCGCGACCCGTAAATGATTACTTCGTCTATCTGAGGAAACCGTGTAAAAATGGTATGGATTTGCTTGATGGTTTCGTCTTTCAGGCCGTACTTCATATCCTGTTGGACTCTTTCGCTTTCAGGTCAGTGAATGTATTCATCAACAGGACAAATTCAAGATAATAGTGATCAAAAACGGCTTTTGTGATTTCAGCGGCGATATCTTCGTTATATGTGTGAGATGTCAGGGTTCGGCTTTTTATCATTTTCATCCATGTTTCGCCGTTTTCGATAAGCCCTCGTTTAAACGCCAGACGGATCGCATCCCGGCTTCCCTGTATTTCGGTCTCGCCCTGGCTCTCGTAAAAATCCTTAATGGTATTCCACGCCAGTTCATAGGTGTATTCAAAACACTGGATGAGCCCCTGTTCTTCGAGTTCGTTCAGGGGCGCATTTTCAATAAATCTTGCAAGCTGCGACACTGCTTTCCGGTAATTGGCAAACCGCTGAATCCATCTTGTATCCTGATTGTGCATATTTATCTTTATTAACTCCGAATGTCGAGATTACATATCTATCAATTGTCGGGTTTGGAAACCCGTTAATCGGCATTGGTCATTGTCGGGTTTGGAAACCCGACCTACGTAGACCGGGATTCTTACCCGGCGATTGACCCATTCCGCCCGTCTTCAGCCTACAGCCTAATCCCCTTCAGCCTGTTTTTTTACATCAACGCCTCACAACTTGCGGGAAGGGGAAGCCCGTTTCTGCTGCAAACCACTTCCCGGGCCGATTCGGTCAGGTCACGTTCCACCATTTCCGCCACCATTGTTTCAAATGATATGGCCGGTTCCCATCCGAGTTTTTGTTTGGCTTTGGAAGGATCGCCAAGCAGGGTTTCCACTTCCGTGGGCCGGAAATACCGGGGGTCCACAGACACAAGCGACTGGCCCTTTTTCAGGCTGGCGAGAGCATTTTTAACCGGCAGGCTGGTCAGAAGTTCGGGCGGAGAAACGTCTTCCACCACCCCTTTCTCGTCAATGCCCTCCCCCTGCCATTTGAGCGTAATCCCGACCCGGCCAAAGGCCTTGTCGCAGAATTCCCGCACCGAATGTTGGATGCCGGTGGCAATAACAAAATCCTCGGGCTGTTCCTGCTGGAGAATCAGCCACTGGGCGTAGACATAATCCTTGGCATGCCCCCAGTCCCGCAAGGCATTCAGGTTGCCGAGATACAGGCTCTTTTGAAGCCCCAGGGCAATGCGGGCCACGGCCCGGGTGATTTTCCGGGTGACGAACGTTTCCCCGCGAATGGGGGATTCGTGATTGAACAGGATGCCGTTGCAGGCATACATGCCATAAGCTTCCCGGTAATTCACCGTGATCCAGTAAGAATAAAGCTTGGCGCAGGCATAAGGCGACCGGGGATAAAACGGCGTGGTCTCGGACTGGGGAATTTCCTGGACCTTGCCGTACAACTCCGAGGTGGACGCCTGATAAAACCGGACCTTGCTCTCCATCCCCAGGATACGGATGGCTTCCAAAATCCGCAAGGTGCCCAGCCCGTCCGTATTGGCCGTATATTCGGGGGATTCAAAGGAAACCTGAACATGGCTCTGGGCCGCCAGGTTGTATATTTCATCCGGCTGCACTTCCTGAACAATCCGCACCAGATTGGCGGCGTCGGTGAGATCACCGTAATGCAGCATAAACCGGCGGTCTTTTTCATGGGGATCCTGATAGAGATGGTCCACCCGGTGGGTATTGAACAGGGATGACCGGCGTTTGATGCCGTGTACCTCCGAATATCCTTTTTGCAAAAGCAATTCCGCCAGATAGGCCCCGTCCTGGCCAGTAACACCGGTAATTAAGGCTTTTTTTGTCAAAACAAAATCCTTTCATTTAATTTTTGGTAAAGTTTAAGTAACGTATCCAAATATTTCATATTATACAAGTGCATTTTATATGGAAAGCGTCTTCAAATCATGATAATAACGATTGTTACAAACACATAACCCATACAAAGACATTGTTTGCGATAAAATGCAACCCGGCAAAACCTTTCAAAACTTATCGCCCGAAAAACAGGAGCGCATTACCCGCATTGCGGCGGAGGAATTCGGAGACAAGGGGTTTGACGGCGCCAGCGTCAATGCCATGGTGGACCGCATGGGAATCGCCAAAGGCTCGATTTTTCAATATTTTGGCGATAAAAAAGGCCTGTTCCGCTTTGTTTTCAACCAGTCCGTGGAAATGGTCAAAGACTATCTGCGCACTGTCAGAGACCAGTCCATCACTGAAAATCTGCCCATTCGTCTGGAAAAAACCCTTGGGGCGGGAATTGATTTTATCAAAGCCCACCCGCTGCTCTACCGTCTCTATATCAAGGTGCTGTCTGAATCCAGGGTTCCTTTCCGGGAAGAGATTCTTCTTTCCCTCCGCCGGCACAGCATCCATTACCTGAAATCCCTGCTGGAACAGGCGAGAGAAAGGGGCGAAATCCGTCAGGGGGCGGATCTGGACAAGGCGGCGTTTATTCTGGATGCCACGATGGACCGTTTCCTTCAGTCCCATACCCTGATTCACCTGGACGGGGGGCTGGGGATTTACAAGGCGTCATCGGATACCACCGATCTCTGGATTAAAGACATGGTCGGGCTAATTTGTCATGGGATTGGGGCAAACGATAATAAAACTATAAAATCTGACAATTATATACTAATTAGTGCGGCGGTGGATGAGGAAATAGCCGGATTACGCGCCAAGCTCAAAGATCCTTCGCCTTTGCTTATCGGAAACAGAACCGCGATTATGGGTAAACTGGGCCAGCGTCAGGTGATGCTGCTGGTTACCGGGCCGGGAATGATCAACACGGCCCAGGCTTTGACAGCCGCCATCGAAGCACGGCGGCCGGGAATGATACTTCAGACCGGATGCGCGGGCGCGTTTCGGGAATCCGGCATTCAAATCGGGGATGTGGCTGTGGCGAGTCTGGAAATTGACATTCACAGCGGCCTTGAACCGCCGGACGGTTCTCCATTTCCGGATGCCCTGCCCTTCAGCCTTCTAAAAAATGGCGGGACGGAATACAAAAACCATTATCCTTTGAACGAAACTCTGGTTGCCGCCGTCTTCGAAACATTGCAATCGAAAGACGGGAAAAAAGATTTTCAAATCCGGCAAGGCCCGTTTATAACGGTGTCCACCATTACCACCACCGATGAGCGGGCCAAGGCGCTCTTTGACCGGTTTGCCCCTTTCATGGAACAGATGGAAGGCGCGGCCGCCGCCCATATTGCATTGTTGTATGACATCCCGTTTGTTGAAATTCGATCGGCCAGCAATATAGTGGGAAATCGCGACAGAAATAGCTGGAATTTGCCCTTGGCGTTTCAAAATGCCTGTATCGCGGTGGAAGCGGTATTGAGCAAAGCGGACTGCCTGAAAGCATTAAACCCGTAATTCGTAATTTATAATTCGTAATTCTTTCCTGCTATGATCATTGTTTCGCCCAAGACGTCCGTAGGGAGCGGGTTTCTCCCCCCACGGAATGGGAGGGCGTAAAGCCCTCCCCTACATTGGCCGAAATGATGACCATGTTTTTTTAACCCTTCATTATTGGCGAGACAACCATGACCCATACTCATCCCCTTTCCCTGGCCTATTCCCCCTGCCCCAACGACACCTATATTTTTTACGCCTTGGCCCACCGGAAAATTGATTTGGGCGATTTGAATTTTGATATCACGCTAAACGATGTGGAACATCTCAATCAGACAGCCAGAAGCGGCGCGGTGGATATTTCCAAATTGTCGTTTGCAGCCATCGGGCATTTGACAGATGATTACGGACTGCTCCGGACCGGCGCGGCCCTTGGGCGGGGATGCGGGCCGCTGGTTGTTGCGCGGCGGGGATCGGATTTATCATTGATCCGCCGAAGCCGTATTGCCATTCCCGGAGACTGGACCACGGCCAACCTGCTTCTGGGGCTTTTTATGGAGCAAATACCAAATGCAACCGCCATGCGGTTTGATCACATCATGCCCGCTGTTTCCGAGGGCCGATGTGATTTCGGGGTGATTATTCACGAAGGCCGGTTCACGTATCAACATTATGGCCTTGAATGCCTGTTGGATCTGGGCCAGTGGTGGGAAGCCAAAACCGGTCTGCCCATTCCCCTGGGCGGCATCGCCGCGCGCCGCAATCTGCCGGAAACCGTTATCCGCCGTGTGGAAACCGCCATTGGGAAAAGCATTCTTTACGCCCGGACGCATCCGCAGGCGGCCGACGCTTATATCAAGCGCCACGCCCAGGAATTGACCGATTCCGTGATCCATCAGCATATCGATTTGTATGTGAATGATTTTTCTTTAGATATTGGCGATCAGGGGGAAAGGGCCATTGCGGCCTTGTTTAATATCGCGAGGGAAAAGGGCATTTTGCCGCAAAGCCGTCAGCCGCTGTTTGCATGGGAGAGGAAAGGCTGAGGGCTGAGGGGGTTCAAGCTGAAGGCTAAAAAAATGTAATCTCCGGATGTTTATCAATAATCCCGTGATCATAAATTCCTTTGAAAAAGGTTTTCAGGCAGTGGACCTCTGGTTCGCTCAAATGGTAATACATGCTTTTAAAATAAATTTTACTCACCGCAAGATCAATGCCCAGTCTGATGGCCGATACGTCGGCAACGTGATCGATGTCGGCAAGCCCCGCGGCCTTGGAGTGTTGCAGCATTTCCGCCACCTGCCGGACCAGCTCCGGATGGGCACTGGCAAATGTTTTCCGCACCGCCCACACCGCGAATACAAAGGGCAATCCGGTCTGCTCATTCCACATTTCGCACAGATCATAGACATGCGGATACTGCTCGTGCCAGTCATGCTTTAATGCCGCGTCGCCGATGACCAGGCCCGCCCCGGCCATATCCGTTAAATTTCCTAAATCTTCCGGGGATTTAACCCGTCTGACTTCAAATTCCGGCCGCACCCCCTGCATGGCGAACAATAATTTGACGAGATCCACGGCAGTGGCGGATTCATCGGTCAAAAAAATTCTTTTCCCATGAAGTTCCGTAAATTCATGCCGGCTTACCAGAAGCACGCTCATGACCTTGCCGAAGCAGGCGATGGACATATCCGGCAGCATCAGCCAGTCGTCCGCGTTTCTGGCAAATGCGGCGGCGGACACGGAACTGATATCCAGCTCGCCATCCTTCAGCATCCGGTTTAATATGGCCGGCGGCTTGCTGAAAAGCCGCATGCCCGCAGGCAGCGGCTGGGTTTCAAATTCATAATAAACCGGATTAACATTGATATATTGAATACGGCCGATATTGACGGCCTGTGGTTTCATGATAGATTGCATGGTTTGATATTTCCTGAAAATGCCGCATTGACAAGGGATCCCATGACCTGTTCAGGTCCGGAAGCCGCGACCGGCAGATAAATCATTTTTGCATACCTTCCCGGCGTCAGACGGCCAAATTGATCGCTTAAACCCAAAGCGCTTGCGCCATTTATTGTCGCCATCACCAGGATATCACGCGGGGAAATTGCCGGAAAATGATGGGCAAAAAACGCCATTTCATCAAACAGGCTTAAAGAGTCACAGCTTGATAGACTGTCGGTGCCAAGGCAAAGCCGCAGCCCGGCCCGCATCATCATGGACACATCCGGCAGACGTTTGTGCAAATGCATATTGCTTCTTGGGCAAATGCAGGCATGGACCTGTTTTTTCGAAAGGATCGCCATCTCTGTTTCATCCGCAAAAACCAGGTGGACGGCCAGGGTGTTTTTATCCAGCAGGCCGAGCCGGTCCGCATGACGCACCGGACTGAGACCCGTAAGTCCCCAGGCGGAAGTGTCAATCCCGCGCTCAGTTAAAAAATCCGCCCACGGGCCTTTGCCGGTGGTCAAAAACCGGACTTCTTCTGTTGATTCCGCAAGATGCAGACTAAACGGGGTGGATGCTTTTTTCGTGGCGGCTTTTAATCGAACCAGAACTTCCGGGGCCGTGGTATGGGGCGCATGACCGGCTATGGACAGGGTTTGGGTATCGCTCACCTTTTCACACCGGAGGTCAGACGGCGCATTTGCTCCTAAATATTCCTGAAACCATGCCCCGGACAGGCCGGAATCTAAAAAAAGCCGGGGGCTGATCTCCGAACTGCAAATATCGCCCACCATCCCGGTGCCGGAGGCTTTCAGTTCATCAATACCCGCCCTTGCAGCAAGAATAAGGGCGTCCCGCCCGGTCCGCGCTTTTTTTTGAATCACTGACTGGACCCAGCGGATGAATCCGTTTTCCATATCCGTGGCCTGTTTTAGCGCGCACAAATCCAGATGGGTATGGGCATTCACCAGGGACGGCATCAGAACGCCTGGGCCATGATGAATAACCCGGTCAGTCGAAATACCGCCCCTGCCCTGCCCCGCATCCGTGATTTTGCCGGATGTCACCCGGACAAAGCCATCCTTCAAAATGGTTTCCGGGTCGATCATCACCCACCCGGCCTGATGAACTATTGGACCGGCTGAAGAGGGATTCTCAATCAAGCACATGATAAAAACAGTCCCGCTGATGGGCCGTGTACCCGGCGTCTTCAATAAGGCGGACGATTTCGGACCTCGGCAGGCGGAAATTAACGCCAGCTGCGGCCACCACATTTTCCTCGATCATGGTGGAACCGAAATCATTGGCCCCGAAGGCCAAGGCGAGCTGTGCGATTTTATCCCCCTGGGTGACCCAGGACACCTGCAAATTGGGAATATTGTCCAACACTATCCGGGAAATGGCCAGCACCCGCAAATAAGCGGCGGCGGTCAGTGGTTTGACGTTAATGCGGGTATTTTCCGGCTGAAACGTCCAGGGGATAAACGCCGTGAAACCGTGGGTTTCGTCCTGTAAGTCTCTTAATTTCATCAGATGTTCAATAATGTGGTGTTTGGTCTCGATATGCCCGAACATCATGGTGGCGGATGATTTCAGGCCCAGACCGTGGGCAATGCGCATGACACCGAGCCACTCGGTGACAGAACATTTATTGGGAGAAATTTTTTGACGAATATCGTCTGATAAAATTTCCGCGCCGCCGCCGGGAATGGAATCCAGGCCCGCAGCCATCAGCTTCTGAATGGTTTCTTTTATGGATAAGGATGAAATTTGAGACAGATAAACAATTTCCGACGGGGAAAATCCGTGGATATGAATTTTAAACCGGGACTTCATGTATGTGAGCAGGTCGATATAATACTCCAGATGCAAATCCGGGTTCATGCCGCCCTGAAGCAGAATCTGGGTACCGCCCAGGGCCAAAGTCTCCTCGATTTTCCGGTCCAGATCGGCCCGGCTGATCACATACCCTTCCGGATGGCCGGGGGGCCGGAAAAACGCGCAAAACTGACAGCCGGATATGCACACATTGGTATAATTGATATTGCGGTCCGACACAAACGTGACCACCGGTTCCGGATGCAGTTCCCGCCGGCGTTTGTCCGCCAGCGCCGCAAGTGTCAGCAGGTCCGCATGGTCGTAGAGCGCCAGCGCATCCTGAGCGTTGAGGCGTTCATGGTTTTCGAGTTTGGACTTCATGGATTGAAGGGTTTGGGTCATTGTCATGAATTTATTATATTTTGGCCGAGGGTCACAAGGTTATGATTCAATTTTTAATAATTTTAATGAATGGGTGAGCCGGTTTATATGGTCGAAGGGCATTAATCATCATTTTGGCCGCAAGCCGCCGTAGGGGTGGGGTTTATCCCCACTCGAAAAGGGAGGGCGTAAAGCCCTCCCCTACGATGGTCGATAGAATCGTCAGAGTCTGCTCAAAGTTTTGTATGATCTCTCATGCTGCCCCACCCCTTCAGCCCTCAACCCTATTATAAAACGAATCCCTCTCCACCGATTCAAACCCGCCAGAACGGATCATGTCCTCCAGTCTTTCCCGTGTCAGGCCTTTGGAGGATGTGGCGCCCGCCATGTGGGTGATTTTTTCCTCGATAATGGTGCCGTCCAGATCGTCCGCGCCAAAATTTAAGGCGATCTGGGCCAGCTTCTCCCCGATCATGACCCAATAGGCTTTGATATGATCAACATTATCCAGCACAAGCCTTGCAATGGCGATGGCTTTTAAATCATCATGAGCGGTGGTGGCAGGATATTGGGACAGCCTAGTGTTTGCGGAATGAAATGCCAGGGGGATAAATGCCGTGAATCCGTGGGTTTTGTCCTGGAGGCCACGGAGAAGCAGCAAATGTTCCACCCGTTCCTCGATGGTTTCGATGTGGCCGTAGAGCATGGTGGCGTTGGATGTCAGACCCGCTTCATGAATTTTTGTCATGACTTCCAGCCAGCGCTCATGGCCGATTTTTCGCGGGAACAAGGCGTCATGCACCCGGACGCTCATGACTTCCGCGCCGCCGCCTGGCAGCATGGCAAGACCGGCATTTTTGAGTGTCTGGATGGTGTCTTCCAGGGAAAGCCCGGCAATTTTCGCCAGATGATCGATTTCCACCGCCGTAAACGCCTTGATGGTGACGTCCGGCCGAATGGTTCGGATGGTTTCCATCAAATCCAGATAATAGGAAAACGGCAATTCGGGGTTAATGCCGCCCACCATGTGGATTTCCCGGATGGGCTCGTCAATGCGGGCGTTCAGCTTTTCGGCCACGTCATCCGGAGTCATGGTGTATGCCCCCTCTTCGCCCTTTCTCCGGTAAAAGGCGCAAAACCGGCAATGATTGACGCACACATTGGTATAATTCACATGCTGGTTATAAACAAAAAAAGCCTTGCTCCCATGGCGTTTGCGGCGGATCGAATCCGCAAGATAACCGATGCCGATGATGTCATGGCTTTGGTAAAGGCATAGCGCGTCCGCGGCATCCAGGCGAACGCCTGCCGACACTTTTTCAAAAACAGGAATCAATTGCGGATCGGTAATTAACGTGTTCATTTTATTTTTATTAATAATCATAAATGGTTAAAAAATATTGCAGGTCATTTACGCATAAAATGACCAGGTGGTCATAAATTAATTCACCTTATTTTGGATTGCAAGGGTTATTTTGGGCGGATTTGCTAACGACTTAGGCCAGCATATCAATAAACATACACCGGCACGTCGCACACCACAATAAACGGATCAAACACCTGTGAAATATAGAGCTTATTGTTAAATACCATCCCCGTTGACGCCGAGCTGATGGTTTCGCCGGTGTTCACATACATGGCTTCCTTGCTGGAGAAATCGGGCCGAACGCGAAAAACAATGGACGGGGAATGGTGTTCGGGATTTTTTTTGTGTTTCAGAAACGCCAGGTCATCATAATGGGCCGTGGTCAAAAAATAGTCGCCGTATTTCATGATATTGTCCCCGCCCTTCATCCTCGCGATAACAGATTTGGGCCCAAGGCGGCCATCCGGCAGCCTTGGGAACATCAGGAAGCCTTCACCCAGGGTTTCCGTGACAAACACCCGGTCTTTTTCCGCATAAATCCCGTTCGCAAACGCAAGTTTCTCCGCAACAACCGACCAGGTTTTCGTTTCAGGCTGGTAATAGACAATCTCCGACGATTCGCGCTTAAAATAGACATCCAGATCGTTCCATCGGTCATTGGTCACGTAAATTTCACCACCCTGCATCACCGACAGGTCATTGGGGGACCAGAGGAAGGATGCATCCTCCATCAGATCCTGGAACCGCAATTCCGTGTCCCCCACAAGATACACGCCAATGGCGTTCTCATGGATTTTCATGCGTCCGGCCGGGTCATGTAGGATGACATAAAGCAATACTTCCTCCCCTTTCTTTCGGATGTCCATGCCGTGGGGTTTAAATGCGGCAAGTGCAGCGGGTTCTCCAATTCTTTTCATTTCACCGGTGGTTTCCGTGTCCATATCAAGGTAAAAAATTCCCCCGGATGTTTCCGGCTGCCGCCGGTCATGGGAGGAAACCAGAAGCCTTGGCGCGCCGTGCCAGGTATCCAGAACAAAATCCTCCGGGCCGGGGGCGATATTGATTTTATGACATGCAACCTCCTGCCCGGGGACCGGCAGCGGCTCCCGCAGATGGCATCCAGAACACAGAAGGATGACTGCAAAAATTAACACGGACAACAACATGGGATTCAATTTTCTGGCCAATGATCTCTCCTTCCGCTTTTCCGCCGCAAGTGCGACGGATATCAACCACACTTTGGGCCGCATAAGGCGATTGGCGGATTACGCCTTGCTAATCCGCCCTACAAGGCTATTTTTCTTTCAAGCACCTTTATCCGGGCCTGTAAATGCCGAACTTCTGCATCCGTTTCCACACCGTGACCCGGCTCACGGAAAGCCTTCTGGCCGCCTCGGACTGATTCCAGCCAGCTTCCCGAAGGACATCCAGCAATGCGTCTTTTTCACTTCCGGGACAGGGCCCGGCATCCGGCGTCACAGCCGCCGAAAATTTCCCGGAAATCATTTTACCCGGAAGATGGTGTTTCTCGATATCTCCGCCGGGGCACAGCACAAACGCATAATCCACGACATTCCGAAGTTCCCGGACATTTCCGGGCCAGGAATAAGAGGCGAGGATGTCCATGACTTCCGGCGTCACGCCGGATATCCGCTTGCTGCTTTCCCCGGCCTTCTGCCGGATAAAATGAGACACAATCATCGGGATGTCTTCCCTGCGGTCAATCAAAGAAGGGCAGTGAAGCGGAAACACATTGATTCTGAAAAACAGGTCTTCCCGGAAGTCCTCCCTCGCAATCAATTGCTCAAGGTTCTTGTTGGTGGCCGTGATAATCCGCACGTTCACGGAAATGGGCTGATGGTCCCCCACCCGCTCAATCTTTTTATCCTCCAGCACCCGCAGCAGCTTGATCTGGGTGGATAGCGGGATATCGCCGATTTCATCCAAAAAAATACTTCCCGTATGGGCCGCCTCAAACCGCCCGATACGGTTCCGGTCCGCGCCGGTGAACGCGCCTTTCACATGGCCGAACAATTCGCTTTCAAGCAGGCTGTCATTTAACGCCGCGCAGTTGACCTTGATAAAAGGATTGTCCTTGCGGGGTCCGGCTTCATGGATGGCGTGCGCCACCAGTTCCTTGCCGGTGCCGCTGTCTCCCTGTATCATCACCGGGGCTTCGGCGGTTGAGACAATTTCAATCAGCTCAAACAAATTGCGCATCACCGGTGATTTGCCAACAATCCCGTGATATCCATCATCCAGATGAAGGGTTTGGCGCAGGGTCTGAATTTCCTGCTGCTGCCGGATAATCTGCGACATATCCGTCAATGTTTCCACGACCCCCACAATTCCGCCATTGGGATTTTTCAGCACCGTGCCGCTTTTAAGGAGATGCACGATCCGTCCATCCTTGCGGGTAATGGAGCAATTTTTGTCCCGGACATGGCCTTTTAGAAAAAGATTGCACCAGACGTCTTCATTCTCTTTATCAAACACCCTGCATCCTGTGCAGTTTAAGACACGGCAATCCTTATTTTTAAGATCATCCGCCGTATATCCGGTAAGTTTTTCCACAGCCGCATTGGCCGCGACAAATTTTCCATGGGTATCAAATATCAGCAGCCCGTCCTGGAATGTATCAGCGATGGTTTTCCAGTAGTTCCCAATATCCAGCGTTGTTCCTGTCATCCGGTGTCTCCCTGAAATGCAAATAAACAACTGCTAACTGTTAAGTTTACATGTGTTAAATTTAATATGGATTACTCATAAAAGCAAGAGTCTTGCCTGTCTGACGCAGTCTTCATGCAACACTTTGATTTAAATAGATTTTAAAGGATATCATTGACATAAGACGGAGAAACAGCTTAAATAATGATGTCGATATTTTTTTGGCATGGACATTGCAAAAAATGTAGCACCTAATGTTTGAACCCTTAATCGTTCATCCGTCACTAAACAAATACATTTTTAACACTTAAAGGAGGCAATGTATGAAAGAACTGCGACTATCGACCCCACGTGTTTTGTTATCCGTTTTATTGTCCGGACTGGCCTTTCTATTATTTCTATCCCTTCCGCTTTACGCCGCGGACCATTGTCCGGCGGCCACAAGCAGCGCGAGCTGTCCCAAAGCCCAGGGAGACATGAAAAAATGCCCTCACTGCCCGGTCAATGAGCTGAAACAGGAGATCCAAACCCTCCAGCAAAAAGTCGAAAAACTGGAGAAAGACGGCTCGTATGTCCAGGAGGACATGGACGACCTGAGCTCCCGGGTGGACAAAACCGAGCTCCACACCACCACCGACAAAGTGTCTTTCGGCGTCTATTTCCGGACGGAAGCCAACAGTCTGCATTATGACAATATCCTGGGACCGAACCCCCAAATACTGGGCGCGTTTTTTACGCCGGTGTCCATGGGCGGCTTCAGCGGCGCGACCCTGCCCCAGATACAGCAGGCCATGTATCAGATGGCCATGGCAGGTCAGATTCCCGACCCGTCTTCCTATGACGCCAACAATGATATCTTGTATACCAACAAATTCCGGATGGACATGAAAGCGATTCTCAATAACCAGATCAGTTTTGCCGGGCGTCTGGCCGCTTACAAGGTCTTCGGCGACAGCAGCGAAGTAAAATTCAACCAGGGCAGCCTGGGAGATGTCAATTTCGACGGCACTACCTCCAGCCTGCCCAGAGGGGATGTCATTCGCCTGGAACGTGCGTACTTTGTCTATAATCACGACATCGGTAGTGTTCCCCTCAGCTTTTCCCTGGGACGCCGCCCCGCCACCGACGGCCCGCCCATGGAATACGGCAATTACAGCCTGGTGGGCGGATCGCCTTTGGCCACCATCATCAACTGGCAGTTTGACGGCGCTTCCCTGTCCTTCGGCCTGGAGGACGTCACCAGCATTCCCGGCGCGTCCTTCAAACTCTGCTACGGGGTGGGGTTCGAATCTGACTGGGGAAATTCCACTTCCCTCAATTATATGGCCTCGGATATTGAAGACGTCCACCTGGTGGGATTCATCTCGGATTTCTTTAACGACGGCAACACCAGCGTGATGTTCAATTACGCCCACGCCTGGGACATCACGGACGGCTTTACCGGCACCACCGTCATGCCGTTTATCATTAAAACCGCAGACACCAATGGCGACGGCGAGGCGGAATACGCCTTTGAGCAGAACAGCGGCGCATTCATCAGCCGCATGGAACCCATGACCAATATCGGCGACTGGGATGCCACCACCCTGCTGCTTCGGACCAATCTCGCCGAAACCCTGGATTATGATATTGATTTCTTCCTGGCAGGGTCCACTAGCTATACCGACCCCTCGCAAATTTCCAACAATCCGTTCTATAAAATGATGGGCATGGGGCTGTTAAGTTCCAATGGCCAGCTCGAAAGCCAAAACGGATACAGTATCTATACCGGCGCGCTGTTTCCCATGCCGTTAAAAGCCAGACTCGGCCTTGAATACAACTACGGCTCCAAATACTGGTTTAACTTCACCGGCGCCGAAGATTCCGTGATCGGCAGCAAACTGGCGGTCCGCGGCGATGTATACGAAGCCTATTATATTCAACCCATTTTCCAAAAGAATTTCTTTGTAAAAGTGGGGGCCCAGTATTATGATTATGCGTATACCGGCAGCGGCAACCCCCTGGGCGCGCCAGTCAAAATTTCCGACGCCACCGCTTTTGACACCATCAATCCGGTGGTGGACGAAGTCTGGAATTATTATGCGTCCGCAACGTTCAATTTTTAAATTAATTTAACCAAAGGAGATATCATGGCCAAAAAATTATTTTTTATTGTTACCGTATTGACCGTCACGGCGGGATTCGTGGCCGCCAGTTTTGCGTTTGAGCCCGGAGATGAAAGAAAAGGCAAATACATGTTCCGGAAAAACTGCCGCACCTGCCATATTGACGGCGGGTCCGCCAAGGCCCTGGGCCCCAACAGCAAAACCCAGGCCCAATGGGAAAAGGCGTTTGAAAAATATGACCGCCTTGCGTGTGTGGCGGAGTGGAACAAATTAACCCCGGAAGACAGAACCAATATTTTGACCTATTTGCATGGCCATGCCATTGATTCACCCGCTCCCGCCACATGCGCCAATTAAAAATTCAGTTATAAAGACGGGTCGCCAGACGTTGCAAAACGCCTGACGGCCCGCCATGGATGCAAATCCCTCAATGCCCATACGCTCATTTAAAAAAGGGGGCCTTATTGTGCGACGAAAACATATTACCCTTTTCTGCCTGCTGATTGCCGCCTGTTTATTGCTGCCAGGGGTTATTCCGGCAACCGCCGTAAATTCCGGCAATAACGCCAAAACACCACTTGCGATGACGGATACATCCGAAAAACAAACCACCGCTGATCATACCAAATTCCCGGCCCTCAACCAGGCTTTTGAAACCGGTCAGGCCATTACCGAGGCCTGTCTTTCCTGTCATTCCGAAGCGGACGACCAGATTCATCAAACCATCCACTGGAACTGGCTGTCTCCCTATGATGCCGAAGGTAAAACCGGCAAGGCCGGTTATTCCATCAATAATTTCTGCATTTCGGCCAATAAGATGGAAGACTCGGACTGCAATTCCTGCCACATCGGCTGGAATAAGAAGGAAGAAGGCATCAACTGCCTGCTCTGTCATTCCCAGAAAGACGTCAAATGGCGGGATGAATTTAAGGATTACGCTTTTTTCAAGGAATCCGGTGAATTAGAGATTGCGGACGAAATTCAGGGCAGAATCAAGGAAGGCGCTCAGAGCATCGGCCTGCCAGGACGCAGAAACTGCGGAACCTGCCATTTTTACGGCGGCGGCGGCGAAGGCGTAAAACACGGGGATCTGGATGCCTCCCTGCACAGCCCGGACAAAAACCTGGATGTGCATATGGGTCAGGACAGTGAAAATTTTCGGTGTACCCGCTGCCATACCACCACCGCTCATCAGATTGCCGGCCGCGTCTATTCAACGCCGGCCTCCATGCACCGGAAAAGCCTGGTGGAAAATGACATGGTCCCCAAAATCATGTGCGAATCCTGCCACACCGCCACGCCCCACAAAGAGGGCGATAAAATGAATGACCACACGGATAAAGTGGCCTGCCAGACCTGCCACATCCCGGCATTCGCCAGAAAAAACTCCACCGAAATTTACTGGGACTGGTCAAAGGCGGGGAACCTGAAAAACGGCAACCCCTATATTGACAATGACGCCACCGGGAGGCCCATATACAAGTCCATCAAAGGGTCGTTCAAGTGGGAAAAGAATGTGATGCCCGAATACTACTGGTATAACGGATCTGTTAAAACCGTGATGGCGGGCGACAAAATCAACCCCAAGGAGACCACCCGCGTGAGCTGGCCCGTGGGCAGCCGGGAAGACCCCAACGCCCGGATTTTCCCGTTTAAGGTCCACCGGGGCAAGCAGCCTTATGACACCGTTCACAATATTTTCATCGCCCCGCTTCTGTCCCCGGAAGAAAACGGATACTGGAAGACTTTCGACTGGCAGGATTCTTCCAAACGCGGCATGGAAATCATGGGGCTTCCCTTTTCCGGACAAATCGGTTTTGCGGATTCAGAATACGTATTTCCCACCACCCACATGGTGGCGCCTGAAAAAGACGCGCTCTCCTGCATGGAATGCCATATCCCGTCAGCGGGACGGATGACAAACCTGGCGGGATTCTATATGCCCGGCCGGGATGCGTTTAAACTCCTGGATATGGCGGGGTGGGCCGGCGTACTGGCCGCCTGCGCGGGCGTCCTGCTGCACGGGCTGGGCAGATTATTCACCATCGGCAGAAAAAAGGAAAATTAATATGTCCCATCATACCCCTGATAAAATGAAACGCATCTATCTCTATACCCGGTATGAGCGGTCCTGGCACTGGCTGCAAATGGTGTTCATCGCGGTCCTCCTGTTTACCGGGCTTGAAATACACGGAATGTATAATATTCTGGGCTTTGAGGAGGCGGTTGAAATTCATAACACCGTGGGCATTGCCTGGCTCATTGCATTTGCTTTTTTTATTTTCTGGCTGTTTACCACCGGCGAATGGAAACAGTATATCCCCACCACCAAAAAACTCTTTTCGGTCATGCACTATTACGGTTTCGGAATTTTTATGGGAAGGCCCCATCCGGTGCCCAAAAGAAAAGAGGCCAAGCATAATCCGCTCCAGCGTCTGACCTACCTGGGCCTGGCCGCTGCCCTGCTGCCGCTGCAGATGGTCTCCGGCATTCTTTACTGGACATACAACCAGTGGGGCGAATGGGGGCTGAGTCCCTCCCTCACGCTGGGCATGGTGGCGCTTGTCCACATGGCCATCGCCTTCGCCATTCTGATTTTTATCATTATTCATGTGTATATGACCACCACCGGCCACACGGTTTTCGCCCACATCAAGGCCATGGTCAGCGGGTGGGAGGAAGTTGAAAAAACCGTTCCCATCGAGGACTGGGAAAAAGCAAAATAAGGGATCGGATGAATAAGGATTTCTAATGATTTCAATTTGGATAACATATATTTTGGTGGGATGCATCGCCGGTGTATTGGCCGGACTCTTGGGAGTCGGGGGCGGGCTGGTGATTGTTCCCATGCTGGACATCTGCTTTACCATGCAGGATTTTCCACATGAATCCATCATGCACCTGGCCCTGGGAACGTCCTTGGCCAGCATCATGTTCACTTCCATCTCCAGTTTCTGGAACCATCACAAACGGGGGGCTGTGCGGTGGGACGTGGTGCGCCGGGTTACGCCGGGAATCCTGGCCGGAACCTTTGGCGGGGCTTGCATCGCCGCAGTCATGTCCACATCATTTTTGAAAGTTTTCTTTGTTATTTTTCTGTTTTATGTTTCATATCAAATGTTTGCAGATAAAAGACCCAACCCGTCCCGGGATTTTCCAGGACTTCCCGGCATGTTCGGCGTGGGGGGCGTCATCGGCGTTGTGTCAAGTCTGGTGGGTATCGGGGGCGGGTCTTTGTCCGTGCCGTTTATGATCTGGTGCAATCTGGCGGTCCACCAGGCCATCGGAACCTCGGCGGCAATCGGTTTTCCCATCGCCGTGGCCGGGGCTCTGGGGTATATTTACAATGGGTTTAGCGTGCCCGGCCTGCCGCCCCATTCCCTGGGATATGTATATTTACCCGCGCTAATCGGCATTGTGGGAGCCAGCATGCTCACCGCACCCTTGGGCGTGCGCCTGGCCCACGCGCTTCCGGTCTCCAGGCTGAAACGGGGATTTGCCATGCTGCTCTTTGTTATGGGAATCCGGATGCTTTATAAGCTGATAGGGTAGGTTTCCTATCAGCAAATCCGGGGAAGCTGTTCCCCTGTCAGCATATCCACAATCCGCTCCCCGCCAATAACTGTCTCCATAACGACCCGGTCCGGATGGGACGCCACGGCCTCCCCGATGATGCAAGCATCCGCGCCCAAAGGATCCTGACGCATAACTGATAAAACCGCCTCGCTGTGGTCCGGCGGCACAAAGGCCAGAAGCTTTCCTTCGTTGGCCACATACAGCGGGTCAAAACCGAGCAGCTCGCATAACCCCGCAACAGGGGGGCGCACAGGAAGCCGGTCCTCGAATATCCGCACTCCCACGCCTGACATCCGGGCGATTTCATTAAGGGACGTCGCCACGCCTCCCCTTGTGGGATCACGAAAACAATGAATATCCCGGCAGGCTGTCAGCATTCGGGCCGTCAGGTGGTTCAGGGGAGCCGTGTCGCTCTTGATGGGGGTGTCAAAGGCGAGGCCTTCCCGTTTGGACAGAATTGCCATGCCGTGGTCCGCCAGGGTGCCGCTGATGAGTATATGATCTCCGGGCCGGGCATTGGCTGCGGAAATTCGTACGCCATTCTGAATCAGGCCGATGCCGGACGTATTAATAAAAATTTTATCCGCTGCGCCCTTGGGCACCACCTTGGTGTCGCCGGTCACAATTTTTACCCCGGCAAGCTTCGCGGCCCTGGCCATGGCGGTGATGATTTCCTGCAAGTCTGATCTTGCAAAACCCGCTTCCAGGATAAGCCCCACGCTCAGATACAGGGGCGCGGCCCCGCACATGGCCAGATCATTGACCGTGCCGTTGACGGCCAGGTCGCCTATATTGCCGCCTGGGAAAAAAACCGGATCCACCACATAGGTATCCGTGGAAAAGGCCAGACGCGACCCACCGATCTCCAGCATGGCGCCATCCTCCAGATGGGAAAGAACCGGGTTGTCAAAGGCCGGCAGCATCATTTCCGCGATAAGATCATTGGACAATTTGCCGCCGCCGCCGTGATCCATGAGAATCTGGTCTTTTTTTACCATATCCGCCCTATCCGTCCTTTTTGCCTTTTTATCCGCTGTATTTAAAATAGGCCGCGCAGGTGCCTTCGCTGGAAACCATGCATGGCCCCACGGGATTAACGGGGGTGCATCGGGTCTTGTAGAGCGGGCAGTCCGAGGGCAATTTTTTTCCGGTCAAGATATCGCCGCAAGCGCATCCCCTGGGCATAACAGCCGCTGGAACATTTATCTGAAAATGGCCTTCCGCGTCATAGCGGCGGTATTTTTCGCGAAACCGGAATCCGCTTCCGGGAATACGGCCGATGCCGCGCCAAATTGCATCGCAAGGCTCAAAGACCTCGCGGATAATTTTCAGAGCCGCCGGGTTTCCCTCGGACCGAACCGCTCGGGGATACGCATTTTCAAGCTGAGGCGCCTCCGCTTGAATCATTTCCGAAAGGCGGAGGACCGCCTGAAGAATATCCACGGGTTCAAAACCCGCCACCACGCAGGGAATGCGGTATTTTTCAAAAAAAGGCAGGTAAGCCTCCGTGCCGATAATGGCGGAAACATGGCCGGGCAGCAGAAATCCATCAATGCCGGTTTCCGGGTCCGCCATGAGGGTGTCGAGTGCCGGCGGCATGCATTTATGGGCGCAATAAACGAAAAAATTCGAAATGCCCGCTTCCGTTGCGGTAAGCACCGAGGCCGCCACCGTGGGGATGGTGGTTTCAAAGCCTACGCCAAGAAACACCACCTGTCTGTCTGGATGCCGCCGGGCAATATCTAAAGCGTCGCTGGTGGAATAAACAATGCGTATATCGCTGCCTGCGGCCTGTTTTTTCTGAAGGGAGGAAATTGTCCCCGGCACCCGCATCAGGTCGCCGAAGGTGGTGAGAATAACGTTGTCCAGACCGGCCAGAGCGATGGCCGCATCGATTTCCCGCTGATCCGTGACGCAGACGGGGCATCCCGGACCGGAAATGAGGGACAGGGTTGACGGCAGGAGAGACCGGATTCCGCTTCTGAAGATGGATACGGTGTGGGTGCCGCAGACTTCCATGACACGCATGGGGGGCGCGCCCATAGCGGCTATTCGATGGATGAGATCACACGCCAGATGGGGATCTCTATATTCTTCAACATATTTCATTGCAATTCCCGCCATCGCGGCCAAAAGGAGGTTGTCTCAGGCAGTCTATTATTCAGCAGGTGAACTTGATGATAAAAACGCTTCACGGAGCAGCGCCAGAGACTCCATGGCAGCCCCCTCATCCAGCTTCTGGATCGCAAATCCCGCATGCACGATCACATAATCCCCTACCTGGGCATCTTCCACCAGCATCAGGCTGGCCTGCCGCCGGACCCCATCCACGTCAATGGTGGCGATATTTGATGAAATATCAATAATTTTTGAAGGAATGGCGAGGCACATGCCTGGACTCCCTGTCGCTATAGTGAGATTGAACCCCAGCATGGCCGCCAGCGCTGGTATCTTGCAGGGGCCAAGGATGAATTGTTTGTAAGGGATGCCTTTATATTTGTGTGACCTAACACCATAAGGGCTGAATGTCAAATCCCGAAAAAGACCATTACGAAAGAGGCATTTGTAAAAACTTTAAAAAAGATTGACAAGAATTCCGTATGGACCTCGGAATTCCCGGATAAACAAATACCGGTCGGCGAAGGGGAGCCCATTGCGGTGCGGCCCTGAGCGTTCGGGTTTCCGTGGATCACGTGGGCAAACTGTTTGAGCGGATAAATGCCGATGTACTGACGGGCGCTTAAAAGTTATCGGCACAAAGGCAATTGGCATGCCACTTCAGCCAGCGAGTTTTTGCCCACGCCACGGAAACCTGAATGCTCAGGGGGCTTTCCGCGGCGCAGGGCGGATTTCTTTTGTTACTTTTCTTTGGACGGCAAAGAAAAGTAAAAGGGGGAATGCCGGTTGATTGTGTGTTCTTCCTTCGGAATCTAAAAATTTTCTGGAACGGCTTCGTGACTTTGAAACCGATGTAGTGAGATTCATGGATGAAACAATCATAACCTTTTCAGGCAATCAGGCCGCAAATGATCTGAGAATAACAAAGATGAAAAAATTACATTAAAGTCCTGCTGCTTTTTTCAATGCATTTTCCACTATATCTCCCATTTTTAGCGCCCTCACTACAGGAATAGAATCAATTGAATCACCGCAACGTGATTGAACCAAGAAGCCTGTGTTTGTAAAATGTACTCGGACACTGTAGACAATATTGCTATCTTCTTTCTGACAAACTAAATTCCCTGTGCTTTTATCTTCATTGACGACTGCATATCCCATATTGTAACATTCATTCTTTGCAACATTCCAAAGATTAGTTGTTTTTTCTTGACTTAAGCCTCCAGGCACTTTTATCTCGTGCCTTGGAGTTATTGCACAGCTAATTACGAAAAGAGGCATTATAACAACTAAAGCTATCAATTTATATACTAAGTATGTTTTCATTTTTAATCCCCTCTTTTTATAATTTAGCATCAGATTTTCTATCGCAACTTTTCGACAGTTTCACTGTCAGCACGACCAGTTATCGAAAGACTGTTATCTTGTTGAAATTTTTTCAAAGCGCTAACGGTACTCTTGCCCATGATCCCATCCGCTGGGCCAGGATTATAACCGAGTTCAATTAGACGCTGCTGAACCTGTAGAACAGTCATTGGCTGCGTTGGCTGCGTTAACGGTTTTGCCTCTTCTGAATTTGCTTGCTTCACTCCTTCCTTAGCCTCCTCTTCATCTGCAGACTTGACCATTTCACCGCCTGCAGCTGTAGCAATTCTGCCTGTCATCCTTACCAATGCGCAGCCAGTCAAAAAACAAAGACATACCAACAAGCATACTAATTTAATTTTTGCATTTCCCATGTTTTTCCTTTCCTACAATAATGTTATTTTTTGTCGCACATGTGTATAATATTAGCAAAGCTATAGGAACAAAAAAAGGAAATGTCAAGAATAATAACAGAATATTTTAGGAGCAGGGGTATTACGAAATAAGGGGATGGTGTCACATCTTGATTTTTGATTTCTTTCTATTATAATATTCTTTTAGGGCTTTATCTTTGCTATTTTTCTCCCTGGTAGACGGAACATCTCGGCTGACATAGGAATAAGTGACATAAAACAGGTTTCCGAGTGCCTTGTTACACTATACGCCAGATTCCCAGATTAAAACTATCACCATATCCCGGTTTTTCGGCTGGCCCATACATCCTTTCTGACGTAATGGATTCATGGGTCACAATCAAACAATGTGGCAGATTTTTCAATAATCATGTGGACGCTAATGATCAAATCTTTAATCTTGGCAAATCACGGCTTGTTTAAATCCCAACGATCATTGTCGGCAGCCCCGTTTTTCTCCTTACTTTTCTTTGGCGATCAAAGAAAAGTAACAAAAGAAACCCGCCCAACGATGCGGACAGCCCCCTGAAGCGGATGATTCCCGTGGCGCGGGCAAAAACTCGCTGAATGCATTAGCGTGCCGGTATTGGGATTTCGTATCGTTTATCGTGTCCGGTGGGTGCATTGGCTTCGATCCGCTCAAACAGTTTCCCCGCGTGATCCACGGAAACCATCCGCTTCAGGGCCGCATCGCAATGGGCTCGCCAGCACCGGCCAGAGGGGTTGCTTGTGGACCGGTTGGCGAAAAAGAAACCCGGCCTGACTTCAACCCCGTACCACCTTCACCCCAAATTGCCGGGGAATAATCTCAGGCAAAGGCCGCCCGAACAGAAAATTCATCATCCCGGACGGCAGGCCCCCCTTTTCGACCAGCAGCTCCCGGTAATGCAGATCATAGCGCACCAGCTCCGAAAGGCGGGGCCCGGCATCCGGATCACCCTTTTCCCGGTTCTCCACCAGACCCTGCACAACATCCATGGCGCATTCGGCTTCATGAGTGTGAACCACCTCCATCAGCCAAGGGATATTTTTTAACACCCCTTCCCGCGTCAGGCGATTTTGGTCATACATATTCTCCACAGCGCCCGTATTCCAGCACTCCAGAACCCGGCACTCCACTGGCCTGCCGTCATAAATCCCGCAGGTATTGTTTGACCCATCAAAATACATGCAGGCAGTGGAATTTAATTGGGATTTTATCTTGATAATTTCAGAGGGCAGGCAAATTAACCCGCCGCTCACATTGTCTACAGCCAGCTCCCCTTTCCGGACGGTAACAAGAGACGTCAGGGGAAGGTTGCCGCTGTCGACAAGACCAAGGTCTTCATCATGCAGGGCCGGTCCGCCCTTGCTGCAACAGGCGCCGCATCGCATACATACCGCCTGACCGGGTGTTTTCTGATCCATGGATTCCATTTCTATATCTGTTGTGATGCTTTTTTGTCATGTTCGGCCAAGATCATGGTTCCGGCCACCTTGTTCATTCTCTATTGGCATAGAGTGGCTCGTATGGAGTGCGGCGGCTTGCTGCCGCGAAACCGCGAGGGCAAGCCCTCGCACTCCAAAAAAAATATGGCCGAAATGATGATCAAGGCCTTCCCACAAAATAAACAAGGCCGTTTGAAGATTCAAACGGCCCCGAATTTATACTTGAATCATTTTTAATTTATTTTTCAGGTGCAGTATCACTTTTTTCATCAGTTTTGCAAACCGATTCCGGATCGGACAGGCGCTTGAATGTCGCATACCGTTTGTTCACCTCTTCCTCGATCTGGGCGCGCAGCTTTTTGGATTCCCCCGGAAAAGTTTTTTCCAGAGACGCAAACCGGTTTTCGCCGCCCAGAAACGCCTGAATGGTGCCATCCGGCTGTTTGGATTCCAGAATAAACGGCTGTTTCCCTTCTTTTTCAAGAAGCGGGTTATAACGGTACAAGGGCCAATGACCGCTGGCAACCGCCAGTTTTTCCTCTTCCTGGCTCTTTCCCATACCGGCTTTCAGGCCCTGGTTAATGCACGGGGCATAACAAATGATAAGGGACGGCCCCGGATAGCTTTCCGCTTCCAGAAACGCCTTCATCATCTGCTGTTTGTTGGCGCCCATGGCCACGGACGCCACATACACATACCCGTAGGTCATGGCGATGAGCCCCAGATCTTTTTTGCCCATTTTTTTACCGGATGCGGCGAATTTGGCCACGGCCCCGGTGGGAGTCGCCTTGGACGCCTGGCCGCCGGTATTGGAATACACTTCCGTATCCATCACCAGAATATTGACATCCTCCCCAGAAGCAATCACATGGTCCAGCCCGCCATAGCCGATATCATAGGCCCAGCCGTCGCCGCCGAAAACCCAGACGGATTTTTTCACCAGCAGATCCGACATATCGTAAATGGACTCCAGCAGATGGCTGCCTTCCATGTCTCCCAGTATGGCCTGTATCTGCCGCCCGTATTTGATGGATGCTTCTGCGTCATCCTTGCCCGCAAGCCAACCGGTCATGGCAGCCTTTAACTCCGGGGAAATTTCCGTTTCAAGGGCTTCCCGGATCAGGTCCGCCAGTTTGTTGCGTCTCTGATTAAAAGAAATGCTCATGCCGTAACCGAATTCCGCCGCATCTTCAAACAGTGAATTGCCCCAGGCCGGGCCATGCCCGTCTTTATTGGTGCAATAAGGGGTTGTGGGCGCGGACGCCCCCCAGATGGAACTGCATCCCGTGGCGTTGGCGATAATCATGCGTTCGCCGAACAACTGGGTCAGAACTTTCACATAAGGGGTCTCGCCGCATCCGGCACAGGCCCCGGAAAATTCCAGGAGCGGCTGCTGGAACTGGCTGCCTTTCACGGAATCCCGCTTCACCAGATCATCCCGGACCGGTAAAGTGTCAAAAAATTCCTGATTGGGAACCTGGAGCGGCGTCTGTGAGGCAATGGGCCGCATCACCAATGCCGGTTTTTTGGCCGGGCAGATGTCCGCGCAGTTGCCGCACCCCTGGCAATCCAGCGTATTGACCTGGACCCGGAACTGATATCCGGAAAGTTCCTTGCCGGTGGCAGGCACCGTGGTAAACGAAGCAGGCGCGGTTTTGCCCTCTTCCGCCGTCATCAGAGCGGGCCGGATGGCCGCATGGGGACAGACAAAGGCGCACTGGTTGCATTGAATGCAATTTTCGGAAATCCATTCCGGCACCATGATGGCCACGCCGCGTTTTTCATATTTTGATGTGGCCACCGGAAAAAGTCCGTCCGGCTCAAATGCGGAAACCGGAAGACTATCGCCCTTCTGGTCCAGCATCGGGCGCATGACGTTTTGCACAAATTCCGGCACATGCGACGACTCGGCCTTGCCGTCTGCCGAAAGTCCCGCCCAGGATTCCGGCACGGTGATTTCCTTAAGATGGGCCAGGGTCTGGTCCACGGCATCCATATTCATCTGAACGATCTTGTCGCCCTTTTTGCCGTAGGTCTTTTTGATGTCCGCCTTGAGAAAGGCCACGGCTTCATCAAAGGGCAGCACCTTGGCCAGACTGAAAAAGGCAGTCTGCATGATCATATTGATGCGTCCGCCCAGGCCCACTGCTGTGGCGATGTCCACGGCGTCTACATTATAGAATTTCAGTTTTTTGCGGGCGAGGGTCCGGCGCATGGCTGCCGGCAAAACGGTTTCCATGTCCGCCTGGGTCCAGGGAGAGTTCAGCAGGAATGTGCCGCCTTCTTTGATGCCTTCCAGCACATCATAGATTTCCACATAATTGGATTTGTGACAGGCGATAAAATCCGCAGCATTCACCAGATAGGGAGACTGAATGGGCTGGGCGCCGAACCGCAGATGGGAAACGGTAATGCCGCCGGATTTCTTCGAGTCATAGGCGAAATAACCCTGGGCGAACATATCGGTATTGTCGCCGATAATTTTAATGGCGCTCTTGTTGGCCCCGACGGTGCCGTCGGACCCCAGGCCCCAGAATTTGCACTGGACCGTGCCTTTGGGCGTGGTGTCAAACTTTTCATCCACCGCAAGAGACTGATAGGTAACGTCATCGGAGATGCCAACCGTAAAATGATTTTTGGAGCCCACTTTCCGCATATTGTCAAAAACCGCCTTCACCATGGCGGGGGTGAATTCCTTGGAGCCCAGTCCGTAACGTCCGCCGCTGATATGGGGCATATTCCCGTATTCCTTAAACGCCGCCACCACATCCATATACAGGGGATCGCCGATGGCGCCGGGTTCCTTGGTGCGGTCCAGAACCGTAATATGCTCCGCTGATGTGGGAATCACGGAAAGGAAATGTTCCACGGAGAAGGGCCGGTACAGGCGAACCTTGACCAGTCCCAGCTTTTGCCCCTGGGCGTTTAATGCATTGATGGTTTCCTCGATGGTTTCCGTGGATGATCCCATGGAAATGATGATGCGATCCGCCTCTGGATGCCCGATATAATCAAAAAGCTTATATTGACGCCCGGTCAAGGCCCCGACTTTGGCCATGGACTCTTCCACAATGGTGGGAATCTGCTGATAGAAAGGATTGGCGGCTTCCCGGCCCTGAAAATAAATGTCCGGATTCTGGGCCGTGCCCCGAATATCCGGATGTTCCGGGTTCATGCCCCGGGCACGGAATTCACGGATGGCTTCGTGGTTTACCAGGCGGTTGATATCCGCATAATCAATCATTTCGATTTTCTGGATTTCGGAAGAGGTCCGGAATCCGTCAAAAAAATGCAGAAACGGCAGACTGCCTTCAATGGCCGACATGTGAGCAACCAGCGCAAGATCCATGACTTCCTGGACCGAACCGGACGCCAGCATGGCGAACCCGGTCTGCCGGACGCTCATGACATCGGAGTGGTCCCCGAAAATGGACAGGGCGTGGGCCGCAAGAGCCCGTGCGGACACATGAAACACGCAGGGAAGCAGTTCCCCGGCAATTTTATACATATTGGGGATCATCAGGAGCAGGCCCTGGGACGCCGTAAAAGTGGTGGTCAGGGATCCGGTCACCAGGGAACCATGCACCGCTCCGGCGGCCCCGGCTTCGGACTGCATCTGACGCACATTCAGGGTCTGTCCGAAAATATTTTTAAGCCCTTTGGCGGCCCATTCGTCGGCGGTTTCTCCCATGGATGTGGAAGGGGTGATGGGATAAATCGCGGCCACATCACTCAATGCGTATGCCACATGAACCGCTGCCGTGTTGCCGTCGATGGTTTTCATTTGTTTCGCCATAATACATCGCTCCGTAATTCAAAAATTAATATGAAAAGCCGCGGGTTTTCATGACGGCCTGGTTTATTTAAATGAGTTAAATATTTTATTGGAAACCAATTCATAAGTAAAGCAGAAAAATTTACATTCAACCAATTGCAAAAAAAGCCATCAAATAAATGCAAATTATACCGATTAACACAAGAATACATATCGTCCGACGGGCAGTAAAAAATCCTCGGATAGCGCGAATGAGCACGGATAAAATCCTCGGGATCAATAATCTGTGTACATCTGCGTCATCTGCGGAAAAAAAATCAGGCCGAAGGATGTAAAACCGGAATTTGCCCAAGCGCCTCATAAAAACAATTGGAGAGAGCGACAAATTCGTCGACCGAAAGGGTTTCCGCCCGCCGGGAAGGGGCAATGCCCGATTTCTCCAGCACATGATTGACCATGTCGCCGTCAATATTCGCCGCCATATTCATGAGGGCGTTTTTAAGCGTTTTCCGCCGGGTGGAAAATGCGGCCTTGACCACGGCGGACAAGAGCTTTTCATCGGCTGCCGGAGCCTCGATGACATCCTTAAAACGAATCTCAATTACTTCGGAGGCCACTTTGGGTCTGGGTAAAAATAGATGGGGCCCCACCGTGGCCATTTTTTTCACGTCCGCGCAATACTGGAGCATCACCGACAACCGCCCGTAATCCTTGCTGCCAGGCCCCACCGCAAGGCGCTGGGCCACTTCCTTTTGAAACATCAGCACGGCCCGGGCAACCGCCCGTCTGTCACGAATCAGGGCAATGACGATCTGGGAAGAAATATTATAGGGAAGGTTGCCGATAACAATGAATTTTCGGCCTGCCTGCAAGCCTAACTCAGCGATATCCACCGTCAGGATATCCTGATTGAGCAAAACCACATTTAAGATCCCCTGGGCCGCCAGTTCCGATTTCAGAACCGCTATCATTTCAGGGTCTTTTTCCACGGCAACCACCCTCGCAGCCATTGCCGCCGCCGGAATGGTCAAGGCGCCCAGACCCGCGCCGATTTCAAGAACCCTGTCATCCGGCGACAAACGGGTCCGGCCCACAATCATCCGGGCCGTGGACGGATCCACCAGAAAATTCTGGCCGTATTGTTTTTTGGGTTGCAAATCGTGCACTGCAAGAAGGGTTCGGGGTGCGGTCATATTTCTTGCCTCCTGCCTCTTTCGTGTCAAAATTTTGCGTTTATATCAGATCCATCTTCAAAAAGAAAAATAGGAAAATATTTTTCTCTTTTTTTTTAACCTTATTAAATATAGGGTGTCTCGAAACGCCGATAATTTAAAATAATATATAATCTATTCGAAATAAAAGGAATATTTTTAATGGACCCACAAAATCCCCATCTTAAAACCGGCGATCGCATCAGCGGATATGAGATTGTCAACATTGTTGAACTACCCGAAATCCTGGCTTTTTATTACGAACTGACCCATCCGGCATCCGGCGCCCGTCATATTCACATCAGCAATCAGGATCCGGACAATACTTTTTCAGTGGCATTTAAAACCGTGCCCATGGATTCCACCGGCGTGGCCCATATCCTGGAACACACGGTCTTGTGCGGATCACAAAAATACCCGGTGCGCGACCCGTTTTTCTCCATGATTAAGCGCAGCTTAAACACATTCATGAACGCCTTCACGTCCTCGGACTGGACCATGTACCCTTTTTCCACCCATAATACCAAGGATTATTTTAATTTACTGGGGGTTTACCTGGATGCCGCATTTTTTCCCAAGATCGACCGGCTGAGCTTTAAGCAGGAAGGCCACCGGCTGGAGCTTGAACCGGATAACGATTCCCATGGCCCCGGCCGCCTGGTGTATAAAGGCGTGGTATACAATGAAATGAAGGGCGCCATGTCCTCTCCGGACCAGGTCATGTCCCGGTCGATTTTAAACGCCTTGTATCCTGACACCACCTACGGCTTTAATTCCGGCGGCGACCCGGCGGAGATTCCGAACCTGACCCACGAGCAGTTGATCGCTTTTCACCAGCGCCATTACCACCCCTCCAACGCCTATTTTTATACTTACGGCAACCTGCCCCTGGCGGCCACGTTAACCTTTATTGAAAAAAACGCGCTGGTCCGGTTTGACCGCATGGACCCGAAAACCGATGTGCCGTCCCAGCCCCGGTGGGACGGGCCGAAAACAGCCATCTATTATTATCCCATTGATGAAAACGATGACCCGGCCAAAAAAAGTCAGGTGTGTCTGGCCTGGCTGACCGCTGATATCCGGGAAGCCTTTGATGTCCTGACCTTAACCGTTATTGAACAGGTGCTGGTGGGCAACGCGGGCTCTCCCCTTCGCAAGGCGCTGATAGACTCGGAACTCGGCAGCACGCTCTCGGACGGCACGGGATTTGACAGTGAAAACAAGGACACCATGTTCGCCTGCGGCTTAAAAGACGTGGATCCGGATAGCGCTGACAAAATAGAAAAAATCATACTGGACATATTGACGGATCTTGTGAAAAACGGCGTGGACCGGGAGATGATCGAATCGGCCATCCATCAGATCGAATTTCACCAAAAGGAAGTCACCAACTCCCCCTACCCTTACGGCATTAAGCTGCTGCTGCGTCTCTCCGGAAGCTGGTTCCATCATGGCGACCCAACCACCGCCCTCAAATTTGACGCCATGATTCATCGGCTTTTTGAGGAACTGGGCAAGGGGCCGTTTCTGGAAAACCAAATCCGGAAATTCTTTCTGGACAATCCCCACAGGGTGCGGTTGATACTTGAACCTGACAAGACATTATCGGAAAAGGAAGCCCTTCGTGTTCAAGACGCGCTGAAAAAAACTCAAAGCCGGTTGTCCCCATCAGACATTGACGCCATCATCAGTGATGCCGAAGCGCTGGAACGCCTGCAAAAATCAAAAGAAGACCTGGATGTCCTGCCGACTTTAGAGATCGCCGATATCCCGCCGAGCATTCCCACGGTCAGCGAATCGAACGGATACGCAACAGCAGTCACCTGCTATGAATTGCCCACCTCCGGCATTTTTTATATGACCGCGGCCGTGGGCCTTGAACCCCTGCCCGCCAACCTGCTGCCATTGATGCCGGTCTTCTGCCATTCCCTGATAAGGTGCGGCACAGCCAAGCACAATTATGCGGAAATCGCCCATCTCCTGGATCTCTATACCGGGGGCATGGGGCTGTCGGTGGTTGCGGGAACCAGTTTTGACGGAACACGGGAAAACAATTGCATGCCCATGATGACGTTTTCCGCCAAATGCCTCTCCCGGAATATCGAAAAAATGTACGATCTGATCCGGGAACTGTTGTGCGAATTCACGTTTACCGATCATCAGCGGCTGAAAAACCTGCTCCTGGAATACCGTTCGGACATGGAATCCTCTGTTGTGTCCAGCGGCCACAAATTCGCCATGTCACTGGCGGCGCGGACGTTTTCCGCAGCCGGATCACTAAACGAAAGCTGGCATGGCATCCACCAGTTAAAAATTCTTAAGGAAATGACCGATACCCTGACCGACGAAGCCATTGCCGCCATTGCAGAGGATTTGTCGCGCATGGCCGCTTGCCTGCTCAAAGCGAATAATATGAAAATCGGTCTCATTGGCGAAGCTGATGACTTGCGAAAAGCCGCTAAGCTTACGAAAAATCTGAAGACCCAACTGGGCGCCGGAAAAACCACGGCATTTGAGACGCCGGATATTTCCTTTCAAAACGCCCCGGTGCGTGAAGGATGGAGTACAGCATCCAGCGTATCCTTTGTGGCCAGCGTGTTTGAAACAAAACCCCTCACCCACGAACATGCGCCAGCGCTCTCCGCCATCAGCAAAATGCTCCGGTCCCTGTTTCTCCACCGGGAAATCCGGGAAAAAGGCGGGGCCTACGGCGGCTTTGCATCCTATCAGCCGGAAAACGGATTGTTCTGTTTCGGATCCTACCGTGATCCACATATCGTCAATACCTTGAATGTGTTTGACGCGGCCGCAGATTTCATTACTTCCGGAGATTTTACCACGGAAGATATCAAGGAGGCGATTCTTCAGGTATGCGCGGACATCGACCGCCCGGATACGCCCAATTCCGCGGCCCAGAAAGCCTTTTACCGGAAGCTGACCGGACTCTCCGACGATATCCGCAAAACCTTTAAGACGCGATTGCTGGCCCTTGACCGGGAAAAAGTCCTGGAAGTGGCCCAAATTTATTTCGGGCCGGACAAATCCCCGTCATCGGTGGCGGTTATTTCCAGTGAAGAGGCCTTGAAGAGCGCGGCGGAGCGGATGACGGGCGGGGGGCTATCGCTTTTCAGGATTTGAAAAGAAATTCATCAAAAATTCCCCGCAACTGCCGGGCGGCATCCGGACTCAGGGTGCCTTTCGCAAGGGCGATGGAAATGGTATCAGTCCCCAGCCGGGCGTAACGGGCGGCCAGCTCCGGGGACAAATTCCGGATGGCCGCGAGGTGTTTTTCAACAATGCCGATGTCTCCCCGAGCGATGGGGCCGGTCAGGGCGGCGGGAATGCCGATGGTTTCAATATTGGCAAGGGTGCCATGGATCAGCGGTTTTAATACGGCGAACACATCGGATGCCGGCACCCCGGAGGCGGCCATCAACTGAAACGACAGGTCCATCAAGGTTACCAGATAATTGGAGGCCGCCACCGCCGCCGCGTGATAAAAGATTTTCCCCTCCGTTTTGATGATAAACGGCCGGGCCGAGAGATCCGCCGCAATCGTCATGGCCGTTGCCACTGCCGCGCCATCTCCTTCCACTGCCACCATAATCTGATCAAAGGGATTGCCCGGATGCTCCGCGGCAAAGCTTTGCAGGGGGTGCATGGAGCCGACACTTACGCTGCGGGACCGGGCAGTATCCAGAATAGTGGAAGGCAGCGCGCCGCTGCAATGTAAAACAATTGCCCGTTCACGAAATCCTTTATTTTCGGCAATCGATTTGCAAACCCCTTCAATGGCCTGATCCGGTGTGGTGATAAACACCACATCCGCCCGCCGGGCCGCGGCCCATGGGATGTCAAAAACAAGCGCTCCGGCGTCCCCGCCCTGTGCTGCAATCCCAGCCGCATAAAGGGCCACGTCTGCGCTGCGGCTGAAAAAACCAGCCGGACGGTATCCCGCCCGTGCCAGATGCTTTCCCAGCATCACGCCAACTTTCCCGCATCCGATAATGGCAAATGATGGTCGCATACAATCTTTCCGTTTAATGATTTTTTTCATTATACCCGGCATTAAGAAATTCACAACCCTGTTATTAGAAAACCGCCATTAAAACGAACGTTTGTTCTATGTTTTCCATTGACAGATAGAGCTATATTATGCGATTTAATCCCCATGAAACCCCATATTATCATTATCGGAGAACATACCGACAATAATATCGCGCCGGTCACTTTTGAGCTGATCGCTTTTGCAAAAATATTGCAGCAACACACCCATGCCGGGATCCACCTGTTTCTTGCAGGAAACAGCCTGGCGGACGCCGCAAACCGGCTGGCCGAAACCGAAAATATCGACATTACCCTGATGGAGCCGGGCGTATCGTTGATATCCACGGAAGCAGAACCCTCGCCGATTGATCTGGTCTTCAAAAACCTGCCCCTTGATCTTATCTTGCGCCTGAACCCGGTTTATGTATGCATGGGTCATACCCCGATCGGCGCCGATGTCGCCCCTGCCCTGGCCGTTTCACTGAACGCCGCCTGCATCACTGGAGTGCTACGTCTCGTCACCCGCGACAATGATTTGTGTTTTGTCCGTTCGGTCTTTAATGACAAAATGACTGCCGCCATGCGTCCCACCGAAAAAATCGCCGTTCTGACCATGATGCCCGGCAATTTTAAACCCGAACCAGCCTTGCCCGGCAAATCCGGAACGGTTTCCACTCAAAATATCGGCATGTATGATTCCGATCATAGGGTCGGCTATGCATTTCACGGGTTTAAAAAAAACGATACGGACACATCCGCGCTTAACAACGCGGAGGTAATCGTGTCCGCCGGAAACGGGGTCAAGAAACAGGAATATCTGGAGATGATTTATCAGTTGTCAAAAATATTCCCCAAATCCGCCGTGGCTGGTTCCCGTCCCATCTGCGATAAAAAATGGCTCACATACAGCCAGCAGGTGGGCGTTACCGGGGCATCCGTCAAACCGAAACTCTATATTGCCTGCGGCATCTCCGGCGCAAGCCAGCACGCAGCCGGCATGCGCGATGCCAAATATATCGTAGCCATTAACACGGACCCCCATGCCGCCATCTTTAATATCGCCGATGTCTGCATCATCGAAGACCTGACGACGTTTCTCCCCCGACTGATCCAGCAGGCTCGCACGGCATCTGAAACAGGAGCGTAAACCCATGGTTGATCAAATATCTTTAGACAATATGGCTTCCCAATATAAGGAACTGGTGAAGGAAAACGCCGGACTCCGGAAAAAACTCGAACAGGTTCAGATGAGCGAAAACCGGCTCCTCATGATGATTGAAAATATCCCGGATATCATCTGGACCTTGTCTGTTGAAACATTGCGGATCACCTATATCAGTCCATCAGTAACCACCATGTTGGGCTATTCAGAGGAAGAAGTCCTCGCAAAAGGGTTTAAAGAGGTCATGACCCCGGCTTCCTTTGCATTCGCGGCCCAGTATCTTGGAGACCATATCCATCAATCCAAAATCGACCCGCAAAATTTTCCCCTGCTCCACACCTTTGAAATTGAATATATTTGCAAGGACGGTGCCACCCTTTGGGTTGAACTGACAGCAAAACCGGTGTTTGATGACAACGGCAGACTGGTGGAAGTCATCGGCGTGTCCCGTGATATTTCCAAACGCATGATTGCTGAAAAAAAGTTGAAAAAAAGCGAGGAAAAATACCGCCGCCTGTTTGAAAATTCCAGGGATGTGATTTACATCACCACCCTTGACGGCAAAATTATCGAATTGAATCCCGCCGGTATTGAACTGTTCGGTTATTCAAGACAGGAAATCATTGGCGCGAACATTCTGACCCTTTACAACAACTCCGAAGACCGGGCAAAATTCAAGGAAGCCATCCGGCAAAGAGGTTATATCCGGGATTATGATCTCAAATTAAGGAAAAAAGACGGAATTCTGATTGACTGCCTGCTGACTTCCACGTTCTGGCAGTCCGAAGAGGGGGATGTGCTGGGATACCAGGGCATTATCCGCGATATCACCGCCCAGAAACGCATGATTGCCCAATTTCAGCAGAGCCAGAAAATGGAGGCCGTCGGCACCCTTGCCGGCGGCATCGCCCACAATTTCAATAACCTGCTCATGACCATCCAGGGCAATACCTCCCTGATGCTGATGAAGACGCCCCCGGACCATCCCCATTATAAAAAGCTGAAAACCATCGAAGAACATATCCAGTATGGATCAGACCTCAGCCGCCAGCTTCTGGGTTTTGCCAGGGGGAGCCATCAGGAATCCAAAATCCTGAACCTCAACACCATTATCCGGATGAGCGCGAAAATATTCGCCAGCACCAAAAAAGAAATCACGGTCCATACCAATCTCGCAAATGATCTCTTGAAAGTGGAGGCCGATCCAGGCCAGATCGAGCAGACCCTGTTTAATCTGCTGGTCAACTCCGCTCATGCCATGCCGGAAGGCGGCGATGTTTATATTCAGACAGAGAACATTGCGCTTGAGTCTTATCAACTTGCGCCCTACCAGCATCAGAAAGGCAAATTCGTCAAGTTGTCAGTCACGGATACGGGCATCGGTATGGACGAAAAAACCAAAGAAAAAATTTTCGACCCGTTTTTCACCACCAAGGGGCATGGCCAGGGAACGGGCCTGGGTCTGGCATCTGTCTATGGCATTATAAAAAACCACAGGGGTTATATCCATGTTTACAGCGAGCCCGGTAAAGGCACAACATTCAATATTTATCTGCCGGTTTCGGAGCAGGCATCGGAAAAAACGAAAAACCCATGGAGCAGCTCTTAATGGGCACCGAAACCATTCTGATCGTGGATGATGAGGCAATGATTACCAGCATCGCGGAAGTCATGCTTACGGAAATGGGCTATACCGTGCTCACCGCCAATGACGGCGCCACCGCACTGAATATTTTCGGAACCCATACCACCCCCATTCACTTGGTCATTCTGGATTTGATCATGCCGAAAATGAGCGGAAGCAACGTGTTTGACCAGTTGAAAAGCAAAGATCCCAACGTCCGGATCCTGCTTTCCAGCGGCTACAGCATTAACGGGCAGGCATCTGAACTCCTGGACAAGGGGTGCGGGGGATTCATCCAGAAACCATTCAATATGATGGAACTATCCAAAAAGGTCCGGGAAGTGCTGGATAAAAAATTGCCGGTCATTTCTTAATCCATCAGTTGCTCAATGTTAATTTCCATGACTCTCCATTTTTTATCACTGATGCCTTTTCCCCGGCAATCACTCTCCCTGAAGCGCCTGGTGGCATTTTTCAAGCAACCCTTTGATGGTAAACGGTTTTTGTATATACTGAATGCCTTCCTGCAATACCCCCTGGCGGATGATCATATTGTCCGTGTAGCCGGACATATACAGGACTTTGGCCTCCGGGTGATATTCGCGGATTTTGGCAAACGCTTCCGGCCCTTTCATTTGCGGCATGATCACGTCACTCAGCACCAGATGAATGGGAGCGTCATGGGACGCAGCAATAGCGATGGCGTCCGTCACGTCATCGGATTCGATCACCGAGTACCCATTCCCGGCGAGTATCCGGTAAGCCAGCCTGCGAACCTGGGGATCATCCTCCACGATCAGCACCGTGGCCAATGAGGCAACAGGAAACGATAACTTCTCAGGACTGGCCTCCGGCGCAGTTTTGTGCGTATACAGCGGCAGATATATCTTAAAGATGGCCCCTTCGCCCGGTTCGCTATGGACTGATATATTTCCCTGATGCTGTTTAACGATGCCATAACATGTGGCCAGGCCCAAACCCGTTCCTTTATCCATTTCCTTGGTCGTAAAAAACGGCTCAAAAATCCGCTCCAGGGTATCCTTGTCCATGCCGGCTCCCGTGTCCCTGACCTCTGTCAGGGCATAAGCGCCGGGACTCAAACCAGGCAGCCCTTCGGCATCGTCTGCATCCAGTTCAACCATCCTGGTCTCGATGGTCAAAACGCCGCCATCCGGCATGGCATCCCTCGCATTGACCGCCAGGTTCATGAGAACCTGTTCCAACTGGGCGGCATCCGCATTCACCATCAAAGGGTCAGCGCGCTGCACCAGCGTCAGTTGAATGTCTTCCCCGACTAGCCGGCGCAGCAATTTTTCAAAACCGGTTACCACCTGGTTAACATTCACTACTTTCATTTCAAGGATCTGCTTCCGGCTGAAAGCCAAAAGCTGCCGGGTGAGTCCCCTGGCCCGGATCCCGGCCTGATAAATCTGGCTGGCCATTTCATGGACCGGCGAATCATCGTCCAGTTTTTCCAGGAGAATTTCTCCATATCCCAGAATGATGGACAGCAGATTATTAAAATCATGGGCCACACCGCCGGCAACCCTGCCCACGGTCTCCATTTTCTGGGCCTGGTGGAGCTGGTCTTCAAGCTCTTTTTTTTTCTTTTCCGCCTGCTTTCGCTCGGAGATGTCCATTAAAACGCCGTGAAAGCCGATGGCTTTTCCATCATTGTCCCGCATCAGCGAAATAGACGTATCCACATAGCACAGGGAACCGTCTTTTCTGATTAATTCCCAGTCAAGTGCCCGGTAGGAGTCGCCGGTGGTGAATACCCGATTGAATGTCTCATATACTTTCCGGGCGTTTCCCTTGTCCATAAACACCTTGTTGTTCATGCCCATCAGCTCCGCTTCGGAGTAACCCAGTATATTGATGCACGCCCGATTGAAAAAGGTCACATTCCCCGCCAGATCCACCTCGTAATAGCCGTTTGCGATATTGTCCAATATGGCTTTGTATTTTTCCCGGCTTTCCTGAAGCTCTTCCTGGGTTTCAATCAAAACTGCCGTTTCTTTTTCCAGTTGCAGCATTTTTTGCTCAAGCTTTCTCACCAATCGTTTGTTGTACAGCTTGAGAACTTCCTCCTCCTGGAGTTCCGGCGTCATGTCCGTATCACGATTTCTATCAGTTGCTGTCACTTCCCGGACAGCAGCCATAAACGCATCCGGCTCGCAGGGTTTTAAAATAAACCGGTCCGCGCCAATCTTCATGGCAAATGCTTCATCCTGTGGGCCGGTATAGGTGGCGGTGTAAATGATCAGTGGAATATGCCGCAGCGCTTCGCTTGTCCTGACCTGCCGGCAGAGTTCAAAGCCGTCCATGACCGGCATGAGAATATCGGTAATGATCAAATCCACTTGGTTGGATTTCAGATACGCCAGGGCATCAGCGCCGTTTTCGGCGGAATATACCGCATACCCATTCCCTCCTAGCAGGGCCTCCATGAGATAGCGGTTGTCTTCTTTGTCGTCTACAATGAGGATGTTCATGCGTGGTTCTCCATACCTTGGAATTGTTGATTTGCGATTGGTGATTGGTGATTTTCGGCAATCGCAAATCGTAACTCATCTGCTTGTCAATTGTCTTTTTTGCTGAGCCGTTTTCCTTGTTGCAACAAATATTGATGTCAATTCATGTGCCTCATTGTAAAGCGGCAAAACCTTTTCCTTTTTCATCAACATTTCATCCATTATAAACTCAAGCCAGAATTCAGATTCATCCGCTTCCTCTATCACAATGCTTATCTTGGAAATGAAGGCGGCCCTGGATTGTGAGTGAAGCGTTGCCCGGTAGTTTGCCGCGACAGATGTAGAACACCTCGTCAACTGACGCTCTATGTGCCTTCCGATCGCCGTTCTTGGCAATGCAACGGCAAGCTTCACACACCGATGGGCAAACTCCTTTGTTCTCTTTTTTAACTCTTTGGGATCCAAGTAAGCCCCTTTCGGATTGTTAATTTATGATTGCTGATTTTCCGCAATCGCCAATCATAAATCACCAATCACAAATATTTCCGTATTCCCTCCACAAACGTCTCCGGATTAATAGGTTTCTCAATATACCCGGTAGCTCCCGCAGCCAGTACGTTTTCCCGGTCTCCCACCATGGCGTAGGAGGTCACGGCAATAATGGGCACACCATTCATTTCCGGATGGTTTTTCAGTTCTCTGGCCACGGCATATCCGTCCATTTCCGGCAACTGGATGTCCAGCAGGATGGCCTTGGGTTTATGGGTAAGGGCCATCTCTATGCCTTTTCTGCCATCCATTGCGTCAATAATCGTAAAACCATTTTTTTCAAGCAAAAAGCGCATCAGATAGAGATTCTGCGCATTGTCTTCAATAATCAGCAGCGTGTTGGTCATGAAAAACCTCCAGCTCGGAAAAAGCCATCTGTACCTTAATTTTATGAGTTATAAGTGCCTAAAGTTCAAAGTGCCTGAAGTTAATGTGTCGCTGGGCTCCATCTGTTTTAAATCTTTTTTAAAATGGATCAAAATCCTCAACTTCAGGCACTTTGAACTTGCAACTTCAGGCACTAATAAATTGGGGGGCTTTCCTTCGGCAGCCGCACAGTAAAAACGCTTCCCTCTCCCCACCGGCTTTCCACATCAATGCTCCCGCCCATCATATCAACGATCTTCTTGCTGATGGAGAGCCCCAAACCCGTTCCCTCATGTTTGCGGGACAGGCCGGTATCGATCTGATGGAACGGCTGGAAAAGGCCCGGTATTTCTTCGGGTTTGATTCCAATGCCGGTATCGGCAATTGACAAGAGATAATGATTGTTTTCGGATCGGCAGGCGACCGCCACGTGGCCTTTTTCGGTAAATTTGACGGCATTGCTGAGCAGATTCAAAATCACCTGCTCCAAACGGCGCTGATCAGTGGTGATGGTTCCGGTATCTTCTGAAATATCCAGGCGCAAATCCACGCCTTTTTTCTCAGCCAAGGGCGACACCAGCTTGACCATTTTTTGTATGGATGGTTTTAAATCAAAGGCATCACATGTCAGAATCAGTTGGCCGGATTCAATCTTGGAAATATCCAGCACGTCATTAATAAGCGCCAGAAGATGGCGGGCGCTGGTTTGAACCATGCCCATCTGTTTCTGCTGTTCCATGTTCAGGGGACCGGCCAGACCCTGGAGCAGGATGCCGGTAAAACCAATAATGGAGTTGAGCGGCGTTCGCAATTCGTGGGACATGGTGGCCAGAAAGGCGGATTTGATCCGGTCGGCCTCCTGTGCCCGCTCCATTGCCGCAGCCAGTTCCGCTGTCCGGTCGATAATGCGCTGCTCCATTTCCTGGTTGATCTGTAACAACGCCCGTGTACGCGCATTGACCTGATATTTTAAAATAATGCTTCCGGTCAGGCTCATAACGAAAAAAATGCCGGCCACCAGTCCGAGAATTTTTACCCATTCCGGCAGATTGAAACGCACCTCTTCGGATGTCCATCGTTTGAGCGACTGATAATAGGAAGATCCCGGGTCTTTCTTCATATCCGAAAGATTGGCGTCAATGGCGTTCAGTAATTGCCGGGAAGTGCTTCGAGAAACAATCCGGGGAGAAATTTTGGGGGCAGCGAAAAAAAGGTCGGATGGTTCAAAGATAATGGCGGTATCCACAAGCCCGAGTTTTTTTGCGTGCATCATCCCGTAAAAACGATTGGTGACAGCGGCATCGGCATCTCCTTTGGCGACGGTTTCAAACATGGTCTTATAATCCGGCACGGAGATAAGGGTGCAATTAAGCCCAAACCCTTGGCTGATCCGGACAAACGCATCCTGCTGAACCGATCTCTCCAAAACGAGAATTCGTTTTTCGTTTAAGTCCAGGATTGATTGAATCTGGCTGCCTTTGGGAGCGTAAACCTGATACCAGGAGGAAAGGACGGGGGTCTTGTGAAAGGCATATATCTTTTCACGATCCGGCGTGTAGGCCACATCCGGCATGAGATCGATTTCCCCTTTTTCCAGGCGATTCAGCCCTTCCCCCCAGGTGCCGGACTGGTAGCGCAGGGTCCATCCCTCTTTTTTGGCGATGTCTTCGATAATATCAATAAAAATGCCTGCGGGCCTGCCGGATTCATCCGTAAACACCTTGGGCGCATTTTCATAGACGCCCACCGTGACAACGCGATCATCCGCACCGGCAGGAAGGGTAGAAAGGCAGTAAAAAACCAACCCAAAGACCAGGAGACAGGTCAGGAATAATTTGCGGTAAGCTGTGTTTCGGTGGTTTATCGCCATCATCCTTAAAATGAAATTATGAAACGAGACAGCTTAAAACATACCACGTAAACATTGAACGTTTTACAAGATAGGGTATAAATTATTTCATATTGTCATGGCGCTGGTAGCCCGAAGCATCGCATCCGCCTGATCCAGAACAATATCTATGTTTCTTGCATCCTCACGCGCATGATCGCATCCGCACCCGAGACATTCCCGCCGGGCCCGGATCGGAAAATACCGGCAGGGCAGAACATTCCCCTGCTCGTCTCTTCGCCTGCCGTAAAACGCATCATTGGGGAGCAGGGAAGTATTGGACCCGCCATAATAATACCAGTTGGTGAGCGTGCACCCGCCGCCGACCTCCGGCGTGGGGCAGGAGCATATCGTATAGGGGGTGTCAAACAGCTTCATGGATGAAAAAATGGTGCCCCGGGCGAGATACATAATCGTGACCATTTCAAACACCAGTTCTTTGTGCATCAGGTGGGCCTTGTGATTTTTGTGCATGGACCGGATCCAGGACGAGGTGTAATTTTTATGCACCGGGAGGATTTCCCAGTCCGGATAGGTCCTTTGAAAAAGAGTCTCCAACCGGTATTCCGGGGATCCGATCCGCCGGAGGTCCGCCAGATCCCGGCACAGGTCTTTATACTGCTGGTCCGTGTCCGGAAGTCTGCCGTGGGTCTTTACAAGCATTTCATACCGGTCCACAAATCGGTCCAGCACACGACGGCCGTCTGATTCCGAGAGCAGATTAAAAATATTGCCCTGATGATAGAGATCATCCACCACCCCGGCGCTCCGGCAGGCGCAATGCCCGAGATACACGGGCTCGGCCTGCAAGATATCCCGCCACGCCATCTGCACGGGAACCACCCGGCCGTTGAGTACATAATTAAGACCGATATCCCGGATTTTTGAAATCACCTCGCCGGGAAACTGGCTAATCCACCAGGGGAGGAGCACGATCAGCTCGTGAATCACGGGAACAGTTGTTTCTCTTCGCCACAGCAGGTAAGCGCCGATCTTGTCGGCCATGCGCCGGGCCACGGACCGTTTCAAGCCATGCGGCTCATCTTGCAGCATGGCCTCCATAAGGCCCTGGGTGAACCTGCCTTTCTCTACTTTTGACAAATTCCCATGCAGTGCCTCGGGATTGGCCCGGCGGATATCCTTTATCCTTTCCATCAGGGCGGTAATTTCTCTTAACGCCACCGGCCAGCGGCGTTCCAGCTCTTCCTGTTCAGAACTCATGAGAAAATCAGAGGCCTGTGCACTGGGCGACGTGCGATCTGATATATCAAAAGGTTCACGGAAGTCGTGATTCATGGAAAAACCTTTTTCTAAAACGATTTACGTTTCAAATGTAATGATAATATCGGCCACGGTGGCGCCTTTTCCCTTTTCATGCACAATCAGCGGGTTAATATCCATTTCCTTGATTTGCGGATGGTTGGTGACCAAGGCCGAGAGGCCCACAATGAGTTTTTCCAGTTTTTCCACATCCGCCTTGGGCTTGCCCCGGAAGCCGTCGAGAATTTCGTATCCTTTGACGCTGCGGATCATGCGGCGGGCGTTGTTGCGGCCAATGGGGGCCAGCTTGAACGTCACGTTTTTAAAAAGCTCCACGTAAATGCCGCCCAGGCCGAACATCAGTAAATGACCGAAACCCGGATATTTGGTCACCCCCAGGATCACTTCCTGACCCGGCGGCACCATCTTCTGGACCAGTATTCCCTGGATTTCGGCATCCGGTTTATACTTTCTGGAGGATTCCATGATTTCCGCAAATGCCACCGCCACAGCTTCACGGTTTTTCAGCCCCACCTGCACGCCGCCGGCGTCGGATTTGTGCAGAATCTGCGGGGACACAATTTTCATGACCACCGGGAACCCCATTTTTTCAGCCATATCCGCCGCCTCAGAGACAGTTGCCGCAATGCCCATGGCCGGGACGTCAAACCCGTAACATTGCAACAATTCCTGTCCGTCATCCTCCCCCAGCACCAGCCGGCCTTCGGCCAGGCACTGGCCCACAATCTCGTGAGCGCGCCGGGTGTTAAAAGTCAGGTCATATTCCGGCAGAATCTGGCGGCCCAGCCATCGGGTGGCCTCATAGAGTTTGCCCATGGCCATGGCCGCGTCTTCGGGAAACCGGTACACCGGCACATGGTTGATTTGAAGATGCTTGACACCTGCGGACACATCCACCACGCCCATAAAACTGCAGATAATGGGCTTGGACGAGTGATGATAGGTATTGACAATGGCCTCGGCAGTGCCGATGGCATCGGTCATGGACTGGGGCGTGAGAATCATGAGTACGCAATCCACGTTTTCATCAGCGATGACGGTTTCCAACGCGTTTTCATACCGGTCCCGGGACGCATCCCCGATCACATCCACGGGATTGTTGAAATTGGCTGTGGGCGGCAGGAATTGATGCAGGTTCCAAATGGTATCCGCGCTGAATTTCGCCAGTTTCAAACCAGCCATTTCGGTCATGTCGGTGGCGATAATGCCGGGGCCGCCCGCATTGGTGATAATGGCCACCCGGTTGCCCGCAGGGATTTTCCGGGCCGAAAACGCCACCGCGAAATCAAAGAGATCATCCACTGTATCCACCCGGATAATACCGGCTTGATCGAAAATGGCGTTATACACCGCCTCTGAACCGGCAAGCGACCCGGTATGAGAGGCTGCGGCAGCCGCGCCCGCAGCCGTTTTTCCGGATTTGATAACCAGAATGGGCGTGGGACGATCGCCTGAAGTAATTCCCATAACCTCATCAATAAAGGAAGGCTGAAACCGAAGCTGCTCCATATAAATCATAATGACATCGGTTTCCGGGTCTTTGTGATAATAACGCAGCAAATCCAATTCATCCACGTCCGCCTTGTTGCCGATGGAAACAAATTTGGAAAACCCGAACCCCCGGTCCGCCGCAAAATCCAGCACCGCCGTGCATAGGGCACCGCTCTGGGAAATAAAGGAAATATTGCCCTGACGCGGCATGCGGGCGGAAAAGCTGGCATTCAAACGGACATTTTCACCTGGATTGATGACCCCCAGACAGTTGGGACCGATGAGCCGGATACCCGCAGCCCGGCATTTTCCGGCGATTTCCTCCTCGATCTTCGCGCCCTCACCGCCGACTTCCTTAAAACCGGCGGACACGATAACCATGCCCTTCACCCCTTTTTGGATGCATTCATCCACTGATTTGACGGCGGCGCGGGGGGGCAGAATAATCATGGCCAGATCCACCGGGTCCGGAATATCTAAAATTGATGCGTAGCACCGGACGCTGAGTACCGATCGGGCCTTTGGGTTGACCGGATAAAGGGTGCCCTTGTATCCTCCTTTGAGGATATTTTCAAAAATATCATGCCCGACTTTGCCGGGTGTTGAAGAAGCGCCGATGACCGCCACTGATTCCGGCGAGAATATCGCATCCAGTTTATCCATTTGTATTTTCTCCTTTTTCTGATGCCATCGCAAGTTGCATGGCTAAAATTTTTTCATATAATTTATTTTTAGACATCCCGGTTGCGCGTGAAAATTTTTTGGCCAGAGACAGCACGCCGGTCTGCCCTTTATTCAGTTCATCCGCCACCTGGGACGCAATATCTTCAAAACTGGCCGTGATGTCAGCCGTATCACCGGACAAGAGCAGGGTAATTTCACCTTTGATCGCCTGGCGGGATGCCAGCTCCGCAATCACTTCAGACAGTTTTCCCCGTAAAAACTCTTCATAGGTCTTGGTCAGTTCACGGGACAGCACCGCCTGCCGGTCTCCCATGATCTCTTTCATATCTTCCAGAACTTCTAAAATGCGCCGGGGGGATTCATAAAAAATCAGGGTGGCAGGGAGTCCCGCCAGTGCTTCCAGGCGTTCCCGGCGTTTTGATTTTTTGGAAGGCAGAAAACCGATAAAATAAAAAGCGTCCGACGGCAGCCCGGATGCGGAAAGCGCCGTGATGGCGGCGGAAACGCCGGGGATGGGAACCACATGAATATTTTCCGAGATCGCGGCATTAATGAGCCGGTAGCCGGGGTCCGACACGGTGGGAGTGCCGGCATTGGAAACCAGGGCCACGGATTTTCCGGACTTCAGAAGTTCGAGAATTCCCCGGGCGCTTTCCATTTCATTGTGTTCATAGCAACTGATCAGCCGGGAAGTGATGTTAAAATGGGACAACAGCAGGCGGGTGTGGCGGGTATCTTCCGCGGCAATGATATCGACTTTTTCAAGGGTCGCCACCGCCCGAAAGGTGATGTCGTTCAGATTGCCGATGGGGGTTGCGACAATATACAGCGTGCCGGCCGCGAATTTTCCCAAGGGGTCATTTATAGGCAAGTTCAAAGGCATTTTTAATGATCTCGACGTCGGTTTGTTGATGGTGTTCGGAAATGGCTACCACGTCGAAGCGCGCCCGGATATGGCTTTGGCCGGTCACCTTAAGATAATAAAGGGCGGTTTTTGAAATCCGTTCCTGCTTGTCTAATGTGACCGCGTATTTCGGATGCCCGAAAGTCGATGTGCGTCTGGATTTTACTTCAACAAAGACGATGGTGTCATTATTTTTGGCAATAATATCGATTTCCCCGAAAGGGCTCCGGTAATTCCGGCAGACGATCTGAAAGCCTTTTTTTTCCAGGCTTTTGGCGGCAATGTCTTCTCCAGATTTTCCGAATTTCTGGGTCCGGTTAAGCATGGCGCTCAGGAAGTTGCCATGGTTCAATGGGCTGCGCAATATGTTCTTTCACCCCTCTAAATGTCAGGCGGTGAATGGGAGAACAGCCATATTTTCGGATGGCCGCTTTGTGCGCCTTTGTGGGATACCCCTTGTTGGTTAAGAAATCGAACTCCGGGTATTCCTGATCATACACCGCCATCATCCGGTCCCGGGTGACCTTGGCGACAATGGACGCGGCCGCGATGGAAATGGAAAGCGAATCACCCTTAATGACGGGTTTCTGGGGAAAATCAGCGGGAATGGGAAACGGGCCGTCAATCAGGAGAAAATCCGGGGTGGGAAAAAGGTTCCTCACCGACATGACCATGGCTGCAAGAGATGCCTGCAAAATATTGATCCGGTCGATTTCAACCGGATCCACGATACCGACACCAATGGCAAGAGCGTGCCGGTAAATATCATCGTATAGACTTTCCCTTTTCTTCAGGCTTATTTTCTTGGAATCATCAATGCCCGAAACCGAACAACCTTCAGGAAGAATCACTGCCGCTGAAACCACCGGACCGGCCAAAGGGCCGCGCCCGGCTTCATCAATACCGGCCACGGCGCTAAATCCGTTTTTTTTAGCCTGTTTTTCAAATGCCCATGGATCATCCGTCATGTGATACCCCTGTAATGGGGAAACCCGGTAAACAAACGCTGTTGCGTTTTTACGCTTTTTTCTGGTCCCGCCGACGTTCGCGAATTCTTGCCGCCTTGCCCCTGAGATTGCGCAGGTAGTATATTTTGGAACGGCGGACACGGCCCTGGGTGACTACTTCAATCTGGGAAATACTGGGGGAATGCATGGGAAAAACGCGCTCCACGCCAATGCCGTAGGATACTTTCCGGACAATAAAAGACGCATCCGTAGTGCCTCTTTTTTTGCTGATCACCACGCCCTGAAATACCTGGATACGTTCTTTTTCTCCCTCACGAATGCGGACATGCACTTTAACGGTATCGCCGGGGATAAAATCCGGCAAATCAAGACGCAACTGTTCTCTTTCTATCTGTTTAATTAATTCCATGATTATCCCTTATGATTCTTTGATTCACGCAACCACTGCGCTTTAATATGAATAAAATATCTATCCCAAAAGCCTGTCTAAAATAATGGCCACCGCCGCCCGAACCGGCAAATGGTTATATCCATTACGCCCTTTAATCGGTTCCAGAACCATATCCGCGCCAGCGATGACTTCGTCCGCCAGTCCCGAAGCCGTCCCGAACACAAGGAGACAGGCAGCCGCTGAATTCTGTATCCGATTTTTAAGTTCATCAAACCCTATTGCCTGGCCTTTTATAGCAGCGCCGGTGACCACCACGTGCACCGGGACACGGGTTTCCGCCCGGATATCATCCACCACCTCAGCCAGGGAGTCCCTGACCCGAATCAGGGACAGCGCTTCCCGGCGGTCCGGATTATGGACGCCGCCCCAGCCGTTCACCCAGTGGGAAACGATTTTTTCCACCAGGGTTTTCTGATCCGCAAGGGGCGTCACCACATAAAATGCCGCCACCCCATAGGTTTTTCCAATCCGTGCGATATCATGCAGATCCAGGTTGGTGACGGCCGATGCAATTATCTCACCGTTCCTGTTCCTCACCGGATGGTGCAGCAACGCGATATGCAAATCAGGATGAGACAAGTCGTTCAATGGTATCGCGCCACTGTTTCAGCGCCTTTTTTTCCCTGGCGCTCAATATTTTTCCTTCCAGCATATCCGGCCGTTTCACCAATGTCCGCATAAGCGATGACTCCAGCCGCCAGGTTTCAATCACGCCGTGATTGCCGGAAAGCAGCACGTCCGGAACCGATTCTCCCTCAAATTCCGGCGGCCGAGTATAATGCGCATGCTCCAGCAGGTGGTCCTCAAAAGACTCCTTTTGTGCGGAGGATTCGTCCCCCAGCGCGCCTGGAAGCAGCCGGGTGACGGCGTCCATGATGACCATGGCCGCCGGCTCGCCGCCGGTTAAAACAAAATCGCCGATGGATATCTCATCGTCGATAAAAGGGTATATCCGTTCATCCACGCCTTCATAGCGGCCGCAAATAAAAATAAGACCGGGAAGAGACGCCAGTTCCCCTGCAATGGCCTGATTAAACGGCCTTCCCTGGGGAGACAGCAAAACAACCCTGCCGCCAGCGGTTTTCTCCCTGGCTGCGGCAATGGCTTTTGCTATAGGCTCCGGCTTCATCACCATGCCCGCCCCGCCGCCATAAGGTCTGTCATCCGTCACCCGGTGGGCGCCTTCGGCAAAGTCCCGTATATCCATGGGATGAACCGTAATGACCCCTGCTTCAATGGCCCGGCGCATAATGCCGTGAGACACAAAAGACTCAAAAAACGCGGGAAAAATCGTCAGTATATTAAAATTCATGGCCCGAATGACCTTCATAAACCATCGGGCAGATCAACAACCATTTTCTTTTCTTCAAAATCCACGTTGCAAATAATGGATTCCAAAACCGGTATCAGGATTTCAACGTCGTCTTTTCCTTTTACCACAAGCACATCATTGCTGCCGGTTTCAAACAGATTCTCAATGCGGCCAAGGCAGGTTGCATCTTTTTTGTAAACCGCGAGTCCGATCAGGTCACACCAGTAATACCGGCCCGGTTCCGGTTCCGGCAAATCAGACCGTCTGGCCAAAATTTCCGCGCCCACCAGGGCTTCAGCGCCTGTCCGGTCAATGACCCCTGCAAATGCGATTCGAAAAACACGTTGATGCGCCTGGATATCAATGATGGTAACTGTTTGCGTTTTTCCATCCGGGAATTTCAACAAAAGGGATTTGCCTGGAAAAAACAATAAAGCGGCTTCGTCAAAAGAAAAAACCTTCAGATACCCTTTCATCCCGTGAACGCCAACGATTTTCCCAATGGGCAGGATGCCGCTTTTATCCATCACATCTATTCTTCTACGATTTCCAGGACGATCCTCTTTCTGATCTTTGCTGAAGAAGCGCTCAACAACGTCCGCATGGCCCGGGCGGTCCTTCCCTGCTTGCCAATAACTTTCCCTAAATCTTCCTTTGCGACTTTCAACTCCAGGACTGACGTCTGGTCACCCACCACCTCAGAAACCCTTACTTCTTCAGGATTGTCAACCAGTGCTTTTGCAATATACGTGATCAGATCTTTCATCGTCCATCTCCTTCATGCGCCAACTGGAATTAAGGATTAAGAGAGAAAAACACGTGAAACCCCTGGACTCTTTACAGACCCTGCTTCTTAAAAATGCTGTTAACGGTGTTTGAGGGGAGCGCCCCCTGACCCAGCCAGTATTGCACCCTGTCTGTTTTTAAAGTTATTTCAGTAGCTTCCCCCATGGGATTATAGGTTCCCACATTCTCCAGGAATCTGCCGTCACGGGCGTACTGACTGTCCGCCACAACAATGCGATAAAACGGTCGTTTTTTTGCGCCACACCTTGCTAATCTGATTTTTACTGCCATATCAATATTCCACTCCTTAAAAAGGCATCATTCCGCGGCCCATTCCGCGCATAAACCCGCCCTTGCTGATTTTTTTCATCATTTTGAGTACATTGGTGTAATTTTTCAATAAATTATTCACCTCCTGTACACTGTTTCCGCTGCCCAATGCAATCCTTTTTCTTCTGCTGCCATTAATAATGGTATGGTCCCGGCGTTCCTTCCGGGTCATGGAATTGATGATGGCTTCCACCCGGACAAGCTCACGGTCGTCCACGTCAAGATCCTTAAACTGCTTGCTCTTGCCGACACCCGGAATCATTTTGATGAGATCGTTCAATGACCCCATTTTCCGGACCTGGGACATCTGGTCCTTGAAATCATCCAGGGTAAATTCATTTTTCCGAAGCTTTTTTTCCAGTTCCGCAGCCTTGGTCATGTCCACCGCGTTCTGGGCCTTTTCAATAAAGGACAGCATGTCCCCCATGCCCAGAATCCGGGACGCCAGTCTGTCCGGATGAAACAACTCAAGCTCGCTCAGTTTTTCACCCACGCCGATAAACTTGATGGGTTTATCGATAATGGCCTTAATGGACAGGGCCGCGCCGCCCCTGGCGTCGCCATCCATCTTTGTCAGAATCACGCCGCCAATGTCCAGATCATTATTAAACGCCTGGGCGATATTGACGGCGTCCTGACCGGTCATGGCATCCGCCACCAGCAGGATATCCGACGGCTGGATGGCTTTTTTGATGCTCACCAGTTCGGCCATGAGCGTCTCATCCACATGGAGACGCCCGGCCGTGTCGATAATCAGGGTATCGCACCCGGCTGATTTGCAAGCAGCCGCCGCTTTCCGGCAAATATCCACCGGATTCATATCCGTGGAAGACGGGTAGGCGGGTATGGAAATCTGGGCCGCCAGTTTCTGCAACTGCTCAATGGCTGCCGGACGATACACATCCACCGGCACCAGATAAGGTTTTCTTCCCTGTTTTCTTAAAAAATTGGCAAGTTTGCCAGCGGTTGTGGTCTTGCCGGACCCTTGAAGACCCACCAGCATGATGGCGGCCGGGGCCGGACCGGAAAGGTTCAGGCCTTCATTTTTGCTGCCCATGAGGGCCGTCAGCTCATCGTTGACGATTTTGATAACCTGCTGGGCAGGGGTTAAGCTTGCCAGCACTTCCTGGCCGATGGCCCGTTTTTTGATATCGGCAATCAGGTTTTTGACGACTTTATAATGGGCATCCGCTTCCAGCAGGGCCAGGCGGACTTCCTTCAAGCCGTCTTCAATATTGGCTTCACTCAGCTTGCCGTGGCCCTTCAGCTTCTTAAAAACCGTATTGAGTCTGTCACTTAAATTATCAAACATAACGTTCCGGCCCTGTAAGTAAATTGTTGTGTTTAATATTTCATCAATGCTATGTCAAGCAAAATATCCTGTTTTCCGATCCTTGCGGGCTGGATATCTGCCCGTGGTTACAGGAAAAAACAAATTTAAAACAAGTGGACGCCTAAAACGCATGGAAGCCCCGTCAAGCAACTGGCACACAATTCAGCCAGAGATAAAGCCAAAAATTCAACCAGCGACTCAACCGGACATAAAGCCCGATATCACGGAACTGAGCCGGGAAGAGCTGGCGGCCTGGGTCCGCGATCATGGCCTGCCGGCCTATCGCACCGGTCAGATCATGCGCTGGCTGTATCAGAAACACGCCATATCCTTTGATGAAATGACGGATATCGCCAAAACCACCCGGGGGGTTCTGTCCGATCATTTTTCCATTTTATCCCTTAAAAAACAAGCGGTTGAATCATCATCAGACGGCTCTCAAAAATATTTGTTCGGGCTTTCCGACGGCCGCGCCATTGAAACGGTCCTGATTCCTGAAAAAACGCATCATACCCTGTGCATATCCACCCAGGTGGGGTGCGCCATGGGCTGCCGGTTCTGCATGACCGCAACATCCGGGCTGATCCGCAACCTGACCCAGGGAGAGATTCTCGGACAAATACTCCGTATCGCCAAGGACGTCACTGACGACCGCCCCCTCACCAATATCGTACTCATGGGCATGGGGGAGCCCCTGGCCAATTATGACAATGTGATGCGGGCCATCCGGATCATGACGGTTGACCCCGACGGGCTCCAGCTTTCCACCCGGCGGGTCACCTTGTCCACCTCCGGTCTGGTGCCCCGGTTTGAAGATCTGGGACGCGACAGCAAAATCAACCTCGCCATCTCCCTAAACGCCACGGAAAATAAAACCCGCAGCCGGCTCATGCCCATTAACGACCGCTACCCCATTGAGCAGCTCATTGACGCCTGCACCCGCTACGCCCTTACCCCCAGAGGGAAAATCACGTTTGAATATATTTTGATCCGGGGCGTTAATGACACGGTGGATGACGCGCAAAGACTTTCGAAACTGCTTCGGCCCGTGAAGGCGAAAATCAATTTGATTCCGTTTAATGAGCATCCAGCCAGCGATTTTAAGCGGCCTGATGAATCCGCCATTTTACGGTTTGAAAAAATTCTCCATGACAACGGGTATACGGCCATTATCCGCCGGAGCAAAGGGTCTGATATTTCAGCCGCGTGCGGCCAGCTTTCGGCCCTGCGGCCAGCGTAAAAAGAAGCTGTCACCACACGAACACGAAGCGCACGAAGAAAAAAATTCAGGATTGCCCCCGCCGGTTTTATATTATCAGCAAATCCTGAACACCGGCCCGGGGAATGGGCATCACGGTGAAACGCATCACTTTGTCCTGCAGGGTCACGCTGACCTCCACGGGCGCGCCAAGGGGCGCGCTGCTATATCCCGCGCACACTGCCGCAGCCTGCAACAGGACTTTTTCACTTCCCCCGCCCGGCACCACCGTCACCGGCCCGGAAAATGCCTTTGTCTGCATCAGGGCATCCTGCTCCGGACGATAAAGATTGAGAAGCGCCTCATTTTCCTTCTGATTCCGGCCCACAATAAGTTTTGAACCGTCTTCCATGCGTAAATGCCGGCCATGGGCCAGAAAATCCAGATCGGTGACAGTAAAATTTTCCTGATGTTCAAACAAATCCCGCAGCCGCCTGGCATAACCGGGAGAGGTGAGCAGACACCCCCCGGCCGGCAATGGGTAATCCGTCACCCCGAATTTTCTGGCCATCTCCATCTGGGGTTTTCGGCCCCGGCCGGACAAATCCCCCAACCGCTCCCTGTCCACCATGCCCTTTTGCTCCATGGGGGTTTCGGGTAATAATCTGGCGCTCAGGGGCCGCAGGATATGGCCGTCAAAACCGGAATTTTTTTCCACATACCGCAGGGATTTTTTTTGCTGGGACATGGGCCGCTGTCCCACCACTTCTCCGGAAAACAAAAAATCACTCCCGGTTTCCCCCATCATCTCACCGGCAATCTGAAACATCAGGGCGTGGCAGTCCAAACAGGGATTCATGTTTTTCCCATACCCGCAATGGGGATTTGTCAGCATGGGCAAGTACCGGCCGGTAATGTCCTTGACAATAAGCGGTATTTTATTATTAATAGATGCCCGGCGGGCCTTGTCCACAGAAAAAAACGGGGTTTCAAAACTGATCCACAGTACATCAATCCCCTGTTCCCGAAGCACCAGGGCGGCCAGTATGCTGTCCAGTCCGCCGGAACACAGCCCCAGGGCCTTTATTTTTTTTTCACTTGTCATCTATCAGTAACCATTAAACAAAATCATAACAAAAAATTTATCAAAGTTAATCCATGACCCGAGACCATTCCCGGATTCAAAAAATTTGCCAGATACTAAAGACCCGGTATCCGGATGTCAAGACCCAGTTAAACCACCAGAATGCGTTTCAGCTTCTGGTGGCGACGATTCTGTCGGCCCAGTGCACGGACCGGCAGGTCAACAGCGTCACACCGGCGCTTTTTGCCAAACTGCAAACACCGGAAGACTTTGCCCAGGCCCCCATTGACACAATCGAGACCCTGATCCATTCCACGGGATTTTTTCACAATAAAGCCAAAAACATACAGAATTGCGCCCGAACGCTGTTGGAGAGGTTCGGCGGCAAGGTGCCGGATACCCTCGATGAATTGGTAGAATTGCCCGGTGTGGGCCGAAAAACCGCCAATGTGGTGCTGGGGGCTGTTTTCGGCATTCCCGGCATGGTGGTGGATACGCATGTGGCAAGGATTTCAAGGCGCCTGGGCCTGACGGACAGCGCTGACCCGGTGAAAATCGAAAAAGACCTGATGGCGGTGATTCGAAAAAGCGAGTGGAATGATTTTTCCCTGTGGCTGATTTATTTCGGCAGATCCGTGTGCAATACCCGGAAACCCGGCTGCCCGGATTGTTTTTTAAGCCATCTGTGTCCGTATCCGGAGAAACGGGTTTAAGCACTTACCGATTCGTTAAATAATCATAAGCTGCCTGGATCTCAACAAATTTTTCTCTTGCCAGATCCTGGAACTCCTGGCCCAGATGCGCCACTTTATCCGGATGATATTGCTGAACAAGCTTTCGGTAAGCCGTCTGAAGCTCCTCCTTGGATGCGCCGGGATGGATGCCCAAAATCTCATACGGGTCTTTGGCTGGCGGCTGGCTGGCATGTGCGCCGCCGGTTTTTTCCTGATGGGCGCGGTCCTCTGAATCAGAGGGTTTCTGATCGTTTTTTGGTTCCCCGATTTTTTCCCCAAAAATCAATCGGCCCAGCCACAATACAAAGGGCGGCATCTGGCCGGTTTTTAAAAAATAAACCAAAAGGCCGGTCATAAAAACATCATCCAGCAGGCCGAGGGGATGAAAACCCGGCAGCAGGTCCACGGGGCTGAGGATATAGAGCAAGATCAAGATGATGATGACAATTTTCCAGAATTGGCTCATATATTGATTTCCCTATGACCGCAGGGTGGCGGTGAGCCGGAGGGGATGGGCCATAAGCTCCAGGGCCGTCACAATGGACGTGCAGACAATATCCGCGTTCGTCACCGCTTCCATGGATGCGCCCTCCCCCAGAATCACGGCAATGCCCAGCCTGGAGGCTTTCAACATGCGCTGATCATTTCGCCCGTTGCCGATGCTGACGGTTTTTTGAGCGCCCAGCGACTCGACATAACCCATCTTTGCCGCCTGCTGGTCAGGCGCCGGTAGAATGCTTAATGTGCAGGGGACGCCGAAAAGCCCGTCTTTTGCCTTCCCAAAGGTGTCGGCGGTCAATACATGCAGGGTCAAATGCCGGGAAAGTGCCATAAGGGCCGCCTTCACGCCCGGCAACAGCGCGCCATCCACCGCCAGGGTGCCGTTATAATCCATGACCACATGTTCAATATTCAGTTCGCCGTATCCGGGGATGGATAGATTCACCATGAATTTATTCCTGTCGTTGCTTTGATAATTCCATTTTTAGATGCCGCCGCGCCCGGCATCATAAAAGAGAAAAGGGCGGCATCGGCCCCCCTTTTCTCTTTGTCTGGTTGTTTATTTACCGGTAAGAAAATCGAAACCGCAGCAGCCGGCAGGCTAAAACTGGCCTAACGGCCGATGGAACGTCTGATTGGCGGCATCTTCCATCAGCAATTTGTAAGACTGATTCACGTTATCCCCAAGGGCTGAAAACGGCAGGGAAACGACAAATGTGGCGGAACCCAGCAGGAAGGAGGCAAACTGCAGCGGTCTTACAGCAACAAAATCCGCAAACATGCTGGCCGCGCTGATTTGATTGGCTGGCCTCACGGAATTCGCCAGAGCCGAAGCCCCCAGCGGCATGACAACAAGCGATACGATACACAACAGAATCATGATATTTTTGCGTCCGGACATAAATGACCTCCTTTGATAAAGCTCAAGAAAAAATCTTCTGCCAAACAACCTTATGCCAGTTAATCCCTAAAATGACCAATTGATTTATAACGCTAATTGGTTACGCGCTTTTTGTCAAGAAACAATCCGGACGGGGCCATTAATTCATCCCTTTGCCATCGGGCTGTCCGCCCGCGGCCGTTTCTCTGACAATCCGGCGGATGGTTCCGGCGAATTCCCTGTCAAACCGCTCGTTTTCCTTGTCCGAAAATTGTTTAAATTCGATGACGCCGCATTTCCGGATCGCGGTCAGGAATTCAAACACGCTTTTTTCAGCCAAATGATGAAGCTGCGCTGCCCTGACATCCGCCTCCGGGATCCGGCGGATTGCCGAAACCGCCTCTCCCAATGGGTTTTCCGGATCATTTGCGTGTTTCATGAAAACTTCATAAATAAGGGTGAATATCGCATCAATCGTGTTGCTCCGGATCAGGGTCGGGCTGTGCAGAAAAGAAAAATCTTTTTCCACGCAGATATCGCTGCCGGGAAAATCCAGCACCTTTAGAAACCAGTTGACCGTATAGCGTTTATAATCATCCCGGCTCCATGGGCTCTTTTCCCAGACATGGGCGCGGACGATTTTGTTCAAGGCCGCAAAACAATCCGCCTGATTCTCAAAATCATAGGTTCCCAGCAAAACGCCTGATTCAAAAATATCCACGCCGGGTTTTTCCGCGTGCCCCGACACCTCAATGCTCATGACGCGCATTTCCTTGCCGGGTCTGGCGATGAGGATTTTATGGGAAGGTTTTCCCGCATCAATGCGGCAAATTTTGTCCGCCGCTTCCGGCGGAGAGACCTTTCCGGCAATGGATGCCGGCAGAAAAACAGCGTGCAGGCCGGGACTTAAATCAACCTCTGCCAGGGCTTTTGTAAAAACAGAAAATTCATCTTCGTCGAGGGATTGCGCCGGCGCAAGTATGCCGGGTTCCAGATAGGGCAGAAAAATATTCAGTATGGACAGAAGTCCGCCCTGCCAGTGGGCAATCCGGGGGTCTTTGCCTTCGCCAATCCATTGTTTGATTTTTTGAGATACCGCATCCATTGTCCCTGCTTCCTTCTTCATTTAAAAATATCTGATTCCATTATTCATTTTTCCCCATTACCCTTTATATCCAACGGCACATCCATATAAATGGCGACACCCTCTCCGGGAATGGCGTCGATGGTTAAATGCCCGCCCAGGTGGTTCAGTTTCTCCCGGATATCAAACAATCCGAATCCGTTATGGGCAGTTGCCCCGGCTTTGGCGGTATCAAACCCAATACCGTCATCGTGGAAATCCACATAAAGCAGGCCATGAGAATTGCTAAGGCGGATAGAGATGCTTTTTGCCTGGGCATGTTTGATGGTATTATGCATCAGTTCCTTTATATTCCGGTAGATAATGGCCTTGATTTCATCGGCAATCGCATCCATTTCCCCTTCAAAAAGCGTCTTTATGCCAATATTGTGCTTTGATGCCATATTGGCGGACAGCGCCTCCAGCGCCTCCTTAAGACCAAGATCGTAAAGCACGGGCGGGCTTAAATCAAACGTGAGGGCTTTGGTTTCCTTGATGATTTTTAAAAGCTGCGCATGGATTGGCCCCAGGGATTTTAAAAGCTTTGGATCATCAATATTTTTTCCCAGGGATTTCAACTGGAGCTGCAATACAAACAATTCCTGGCCGATGGTTTCATGAAGATGGGAGGCGATGCCGCGCCGCCGTTCTTCCTCCACCCGCGACAGACGGATGGCCAGGCCCTTTAATTTATCCTGATATTCCAGAAGCCTGCTTTCCGTCTGCTTTATTGAAGTGACATCGGTAATCACCACGCTGGCAATGTCCGGCCGGCCGTTTTGATACATGACATCAGAGTTTAAGAGCAGCCAGCGGATCTCCTTATTTTTGGTCACACATGTATAGATAATATCCTGGGAAATCGGTTCTCCCGACAAAACCTGTATCACCCGCTCTTTAAACATTTTCCGGGTTTCTTCGGTAAACAGGTCCATCGGGTTCATGGAGAGCAGTTCTTCTTTCGAATATCCGGAATATTTCACAATTTCATCATTGACCGCAAGGATGCGATTGGTTTTATAATTGTATTCAAGAAATCCCGCTTTGGCATGCTGCACCAGCAGGCGGTATTTGGCCTCGCTTTCCCGCAAAATCGCTTCCGCCGCAGCCCGTTCTTCCATGAGCGCATCGATTTCGGATTTGACGAAACTGATGGCGTCATAAAATTTTCTGGATGGTGCATCAGCAGACAAACTACTTTCCGGCGGCGGCATCCCCGGCATCCCCGGCGTCTGCCAGTCAATGGATGCGATGCATGAAATCAGTTTTTCGGAATATTGCTCCGACAGTCGCCGTCTTGCTTTTTCCGTACAAAAGAACGGATGCTTCTTGAGCCTGTTAAGGGAAAAGCGAGGGGTTGCCTGCGGCAATTTGCTTTCAATATTTGCAGCAAAAAAAGGGCTATCGTGATCCGGAAGGTCGGAGGTGCGGCTCCGATTAATTAGTTTTAAAGCAAGATCCATTGCCTGTTCATATGTATGGACGGCATGCGCCCTGGCTCCATAAAGATGAAGTTTTTGGGCCAAACTGACGCTGAGCCTGTAAATCGGCAGGAGATTATAAAATACAGCAGCAATAAAAAATTTATTCCCTGCCAAACCTGCCAAATAAGCAATATATTTTTTTCTGGATTCAGCGTCTCCACCGGCGAGGCCGGAATAATCTTCAATATAGACGTTGCTATTTCCAACTTCAAAATGCCTTGAAATATAATGGTCACAAAACGTCTGAAATTCCGATTCCGCAAAAGAAGAGATATAGCCATATGTTTTGATGATTAAAATGCGATCGCCCAGTTTGGCCATGTCCGCGCGGCAATCACTTTTCGGATCGCTGCAAACAAACGTTTCCGGATGGGTGACCGGCAAACCAGAATAAGGGCACCGGTCGGTCGGCATAAACCAGGCCGACTTCTTTTTCGCATCAACCTTCATGACATCCAGACATTATTAAAGGATTAAACGGGAACGCTTGCAAAGAAACGCGCTCGGCAATTTTTCTAAGTTAAATATTTGTTTTACCGGTATTTGTCAAATGATGTATTGGGGCCGCGCCATCATGAATCATCAATAAAGCCGGGCCGCCCGGATTTTTTTATAATTTTTCACGCCATCCGTAACCTTTTTTAACTGAGATACGACTTAAATGAAAACGGCATTGGCCGGAAGAACAACAAATCAATTTTAATGTTAATGGAGGTTACAATGAAAAAAAGACTGATCGTGCGCACGGTTCTGGTGATGGCTCTTGTTATGGGAATTGCCGGTCTTTCCTGGGCGCAGCAGGGAAAAGGCGGAATGATGAAAGACGGAAGTTGCCCAATGGCCAAGGATGGTTATCACATGGGCATGGGCGGCGGGGGAATGTACCAGCAGCTCAACCTTTCCGGCCAGCAGCAGGAACAGGTGAAAGCGGTCATGGACAGTTATCAGGCCGAAATGAAGGCGCTTGATGAAAAAATTGACACTGCCCGTAAATCCGTTCACGAGGCCGTGCATGCGGACATATACAATGAAACCGCGATACGGGACGCCCACAAAACCCTGTCAGCGGAAATGGAAGACATGGCGGTTCTCCGGGGAAAAATTTTCTCTGAAATCCGGCCCCTTCTGACCCCGGAACAGGTGACGCAATTAAAGGAAATGCGCGGCCGTAAACATGGAAAAATGGGTAATCGGCCAAAATGCCCGGCAATGACACAAGAATAAAATGGAAGAATCAAACGGAAGATTGTAAACCGGATGCTATTTTGGTAGCATCCGGTCATTTGCTTTGAAAATTCGACATCTCCTAAAATGCTTTAATATGACACTGGCATCATGCGGCACCAGACAGACGCACCCATCGATACGGAAATCATCCGCCAGGTTCTTTCGGGCGATGTGAATGCATTTGAGACCTTGATCACGCGGTATCAGTCCCATGTATTTGCCATCGTGCGCCGCCATGTCCCGAAAGACATGGCGGATGATATGGCCCAGGACGCATTTATCCGCGCCTATCAGGGACTTTCCGGATTTACGGGAAAAAGCGGATTCAAGGGCTGGCTTTCCGGAATCGCAATCCGCACGTGTTATGATTTCTGGCGAAAAGCATACCGCATGAAAGAAGTCCCGGTGAGCCAGTTGACGGACGCGCACCGGGAGTGGCTGGAAAATGCGATTTCAGATGATGCCGCCGCCATCTTTGATAAACATGGAAGGCAGTCCGAAGCCATCGAAATCCTGGACTGGGCTATGGCACAATTGTCCGCCGAAGACCGGATGATCGTTAATCTGATATATTTTGAAGGACTCAGCCACAAAGAGGCGGGCGCGTTACTTGGGTGGAGCATCCCCAATGTCAAAATCCGCGCCTGGCGCGCACGAAAAAAACTGCAAAAAATCTTCACGGAAGCACAGGAAAAAAATCGGGGGGCATGATGAAGGCTTTCAATAAACCGCTCCATCAGAAAACGGATTGCCAGAAAACGAATCGGCTGAAACTGGACCGGCTGATCGCCGGGCTGGCCCAGGCCCATCAGTCAAAAGGCGTAAGTGACGCGCCGCCCGCCGAAAAATGGCGGCAAACTGTCATGCGATCCATTCGTCAGGCCGGCCCGCTTGAAGAAAAAGCCAACCGAGATCGCTTTACTTATCTCACGTGGCGGCTGGCACCAGTGGCGGCGGCGCTGCTGGTTCTCATGTCCATCTGGATCAAGCAGGTAGACAACAACCTTGAATTTCAACTCGCCAGCCTGGTCGTGAGCGATCCGGCGCAAACGGATGTATACAATTTATTTTAACCAAGGATAGTTAATAATGAAGCGAATAAAAGCCATTGCGGGAATTATCGTTATATTTGCCCTAGGCGCGATGACCGGCGCGCTGGGAATGGATATGATGATTAAACACCGCATAGAAAGGTTTCACGAAAAAGGTCCGCCGCATATCGGCCCCATGTTCATGGAACGCATCGGCAACCGGTTGGATCTGTCGGCGGATCAGCGGGCGGAAGTCAAAAAAATCCTGGACACCCTCGAAAAACAGCTCCGGGAAATACGGCAGGGATTTGACCCGAAAATAAAAACCGCCTTTGACGATGCTTTCCTAAAGATCGGGGACCAGTTGACCGAACCCCAGCAACAACAATTAAGCCGTTTAAAAGAACAGTTCCCAAGGCGTTTTCGCCCGGATAAATGCTTTCGCTCCGGCAGATACAGGGGCCTTCCGGGACAAGCGGTGCCTCCGGACACGTGTTTTCCGGAACCGGACATACCAGAAAAGGCTTCTAAATAATGGTCATACGAAAACCCATCATCAATTACGCAAACTGGAAAACGATCAATCATAACAAGCAGCCCAATCTGATGCGGCCAAGGCAATCGGCATTATTCCGCTCCCTGACGATCCTGCTGGCGGCTTTTTTTATTTCCGGGTGCGCTTCCGTGGGACAGGATTATGTTCCGCCGCAGGCAAAAGCCCCGGATGCCTGGAATACGCATCTTTCGGACGGCTTGTCCGGCGATGCCCCAACCCCCCGGACACTGGCCAATTGGTGGGCCGCTCTGGGCGACCCGGTTCTCTCGGATATCGTCGCAAAAGCGGTGTCCGGAAACCTGGATATTAAAACCGCCCAGTCCCGGATTCAGGAAGCCCGGGCCCGGCGAGGCATCGAATCAGCATCATGGTTTCCGTCTCTTGATGCGACTGGGGAATACAGAAGAGCCCGCATGAGCAGCAGCGGGATGGGGATTGTGGACGAAAACGACCTGTATGCCGTTGGATTCGACGCTGCCTGGGAAATCGACGTATTCGGCGGCACGCGGCGGTCAGTGGAAGCCGCAAATGCGGATCTGGACGCGGCTGTTGAAACGCTCAACGATGTGCTGGTCTCTCTGCTGGCTGAAACAGCCATCAATTATGTGGATATACGCACCTTTCAGACCCGGTTGACGGCAGCGGAAAGTAATCTTCATCTCCAGCAGCAGACCCATGAACTCACTCAATACCGTTATCAGGCCGGTCTTATTGATGAACTGGCCGTTTCCCAGGCCAGGTATAATCTGGAAACCACCCGGGCCCAAATACCGGCGCTCCGTTCCGGCCTTTCCGAAGCCATGAACCGCCTGGCGGTGCTGACCGGCCAGCCGCCAGGGGCGCTGGATGCTTTTCTTGCCGAACGCCGTCCCATCCCCGTGACGCCAGCGGCCGTGGCGGTGGGCGTTCCTGCGGAAACCCTGAGGCAGCGTCCGGACGTGCGCAAAAGCGAACGTGCGCTGGCAGCCCAGACCGCACGCATCGGTGTGGCCACCGCAGACTTTTACCCCAGATTCTCTCTGACCGGTACGATCGGCCTGGAATCCATTTCCTCCGGGGATCTGCTCACTGCGGGCTCCCGGGTCTGGCGATACGGGCCGGGGGTTTCCTGGCGGGTATTTGACGCGGGGGCCATCCGGCAAAACATCAAAATTCAGTCCGCGCTTCAGGAACAGGCCCTCATCAATTATGAATCAACCGTTCTCACCGCCCTTGAGGAAACGGAAAACGCCTTAAACGCCTTTATCGAGGAACAGGACCGGCGCGAGGCTTTATCCCGCGCGGTTTCCGCCGCAACCCAGGCGGCAGGGCTTGCCGAAAACAAATTCAGCACCGGACTTCTCGATTTTTTCAGCGTGCTGGAGGCCCAGCGTTCTCTGGTCTCCCTTCAGGACCAGCTCGGACAATCTGATGGCGCGGTCGCCGCAAATCTTATCCGGATATACAAGTCTTTGGGCGGCGGATGGACGACTGAAAATGACGAATCAGAAATGACGAATTAGGAATTAATGATATGACACCCACTGCTTACCAAAAGGATTCCGACATCACCGCCGTTCTAGGGATCGATGCATCATCCGCCAAAAAAAAACATGTCCTGCGCTGGACCATTGTTCTGGCGCTGATAATCGCCGTTGTTATGGGTTTTATGAAATGGGGTGGCAATGAAAATGAAACCACGCCCCAATACAAAACCCAGGAGGCCCGGCGCGGGGATTTGACCATCACCGTCACGGCCACCGGCAATCTGGCACCCACCAACACCGTTACGGTGGGCAGCGAACTGTCGGGAATCATCGATACCGTGGACGTGGATTACAACGATCATGTCACCGTGGGCGGCCAACTGGCGAAACTCGACACGTCAAAACTGGACGCCGAAGTGCTTCAGGCCCAGGCATCGCTATCCTCAGCCCGCGCACAAGCCCTTCAGGCCCGGGCCACCATTGATGAAACGCGCAATCAACTGGAGCGCATCCGGGAAGTCCGGAAACTGAGCCAGGACAAGGCTGTGTCAAAACAGGACCAGGATGCGGCCCAGGCTGCCTATGACCGGGCCCTGGCGGACGAGGCAAAAGCAAAGGCCCAGATTCAGCAGGCCGAGGCCACCCTTTCCACCGTTCAAACGGATTTGTCCAAGGCGGTTATCCGGTCGCCTGTGAACGGTATCGTGCTGACGCGCTCAGTGGAGCCGGGCCAGACCGTGGCGGCCTCCCTTCAGGCCCCGGTGCTGTTTACCCTGGCCGAAGATCTCACCCAAATGGAGCTGATCGTGGATGTGGATGAAGCGGACGTGGCCCAGGTACGTGAAGGCCAGGCTGTGGAATTTACCGTGGACGCCTATCCGGACCAGAAATTTCCCGCGAAAATTACTCAGGTGCGATATGGGGCCAAAACCGTGGATGGGGTGGTGACCTATGAAACCGTGCTTCTGGTGGACAATTCGGATCTGCTCCTGAGGCCAGGCATGACGGCGACCGCTGAAATAACCGTCAATCATATTGCCGATGCGCTTCTGGTTCCCAATGCGGCATTGCGATTTTCTCCGCCGGAAGAAACAGCAGGCGCAGGACGCAGTGTCGGGGTAATGGGCTGGCTCTTTCCCCGTCCGCCCCATACGCCGCCCAAACCCAGGGATGACGCGACAAAAGAAAAGAACCGGCAGAACGTCTATGTTCTTAAAAACGGCCAGCCGGCGGCGGTTTCAGTTCTCACCGGGCAATCGGACGGGTTGATGACGGAAATCACATCCGGCGACCTGCCGTCCGGAACATTGCTGGTGGTGGATACGGTGGAAAAGGAAAAATAACGTGAATCCACTTAAAAAAACCGATTCCGGCCGGGATCCGGGGGATAAAAACGCCATTTCCGGAAACCCGCTTATCGACATCCGGGGTGTGACCAAAATCTATGGAAGCGGCATTGCCGCCATGGCCGCCCTCAGAGGGGTGAATTTCTCCATTTTTCCCGGGGAATTTGTGGCCGTCATGGGCCCGAGCGGTTCCGGAAAATCCACCTGCATGAATATTTTGGGATGCCTGGACACCCCCACATCGGGTCAATACCTGTTTCAGGGCGTGGATGTCGGGAATCTCAACCGCGATCAGCGGGCGCTCCTGCGCCGGAATTTTCTGGGTTTTGTTTTTCAGGGGTTTAACCTTTTAAAGCGCACATCGGCCCTGGAAAATGTGGAACTGCCCCTGATATATCGTGGAACACCCCTTAACAAGCGGAAACAAATGGCCAGGGAAGCCCTGCAATCGGTAGGGCTTTCGGGCTGGGAATCCCACACGCCCGGCGAATTGTCCGGCGGGCAGCAGCAGCGGGTGGCCATTGCCCGAGCCATTGTCACCCACCCGAAAGTGCTCCTGGCAGACGAACCCACCGGCAACCTGGATTCGGCCCGGAGCCGGGAAATCATGGAACTGCTCACGGCCTTTAACCTCGAACGGGGCATCACCATCATCATGGTGACCCATGAACTGGATATGGCCGAATACGCCGGGCGGCAGATTCATTTTATAGACGGCGTGATCGCAAACGGTCATGAAGCCGAAAGGATGCCATCATGATCTGGGAAACATTCATGCTGGCCCAGCGGGAAATCCGGCGCAATGTGCTGCGCTCTTCCCTGACCATTCTGGGTATTGTTATCGGTGTGGCGGCGGTCATCACCATGGTGACCCTGGGCGGAGGCGCGACTGCCCAGGTCACAAAGGATATTTCCAGCCTCGGCAGCAATATGCTGATGATGCGGCCCGGCCAGGGCTTTCGCGGACCCGGCGGGGCCAGCTCCACATCCGCCATGTTTGAACTCAAGGATGTGGACGCCATTGTCGGGGAAATATCCGGCATTGCGGCGGCGGCGCCTTCTTCAGTCAGGGTGATCCAGGCGATTTACGGCAATGAGAACTGGTCGACAACCGCGAACGGCACCACCAATGCCTTTCTGGAGGTGAGAAACTGGGGTCTTTCGTCCGGGCGATCGTTTACCAGCGCCGACATCCGGGCCGGAAAAACCGTCTGCATCCTCGGTTCCACGGTTCGCAAGGAACTTTTCGGCGGCCAGGATCCTTTAGGGAAAACCATCCGCCTTCAAAAACTCTCGTTTCAGGTGATCGGGGTATTGGAATCCAAGGGCCAGTCCAGCTTCGGGCAAGACCAGGATGATGTGGTGCTGATTCCCATCACCGCGTTTCAACGGCGCATTGCCGGCAATCAGGATGTGGCGACGATCTATCTTTCCGCAAAAGATGGCATTTCCACGGAAAAAGTAAAAAAGGACGTGGAAATCCTCATGCGGGAACGCCGCCGCATCGGGTACAATCAGGACGATGATTTCAATGTGCGGGATTTGAAAGAAATCATGCAGGCGCTGACAAGCTCCACCCGGGTGCTGACCGGCCTTCTGGCTGCGGTGGCTGCGGTGAGTCTGCTGGTGGGCGGCATCGGCATCATGAATATCATGCTGGTGTCGGTGACGGAGCGCACCCGGGAAATCGGAACCCGGCTCGCCATCGGTGCGCTGGAAAAAGAAGTGCTCATGCAATTTCTGGTGGAAGCGGTGGTGCTTTCCTGCTTTGGGGGGATTATCGGCATTATTCTGGGACTTTCGGCGGCCCTGGCCGGGGCCCATGCCCTGCACATGCCGTTTTTGTTCAACCTGAAAATCGTGGCCCTGGCTTTCGCCTTTTCCGCCGCCGTGGGCGTCCTGTTCGGTTATTTCCCGGCCCGCAAGGCCGCGCAACTGGATCCCATTGAGGCGCTGCGGCATGAATAATTTGAATTACGGATTGTTAATTACGAATACCTAACGGCGATGATGCACGCCCCCTATTCTCCCGTAAACGCGGGTTTCCGCTTTTCAAAAATAGCGGACAGGGCTTCATGGTGGTCTCGGCTTGAATGACAAAGTGCCTGGTTGGCTGCGGAGGCGTCCAAAAGCTGACGCAGGCTCATGGTCTGGCCCGCATACAGCAGACGCTTGGCCATGCGCAGGGCCTGGGGCGGTTTGGATGCTATTTTTCCAGCCAGTTCCAGGGCTGTTTCCATCAACCGGTCGTGAGGCGCGACTTCGTTCACAAGGCCTATGGATAGGGCTTTTTCCGCATTCATAACCTCTCCGGTAAATGTCATCTCGCAGGCCCGGGCCATGCCCACCACCCTCGGCAAAAAATACGCGCCGCCATCGCCGGGAATAAGTCCCACGTTCAGAAAAGTTTCACCAAAAGCGGCGCGCTCGGAGGCAATGCGCATATCGCACATCAAGGCCAGATCACACCCCGCGCCCATGGCCGGGCCGTTCACCGCAGCAATAGCGGGAACCGCCACCTCATGAACCGCAAGCGGAATGCGCTGAATGTTTTTGCGGTAATTCTCCATAATCTCCGCTGGCGACCCGCCGAACATGCCCTTGCGGCCCGCCATGTCCTTGATATTGCCGCCCGCGGAAAATGCCGGGTCTTTGGCGGTGATGACCAGAACATTAACCCCCATGTCGTCATTCACCATGCGGCAGGCGGTTTCAATCTCCTCAATGATGTCGATGTTTGAAATGGTGTTCCGTGTTTCCGGACGGTTTAAGGTCAGGACCGCAATGCGATTTTTGATTTCAAAGAGGATTTCCTTGAATATCATTTTGATTCCTCGCGGCTCTCACCTGGAATGGAAAACCGCCACGCACAGAACCAGTCATCCGGGTGATCGTCCGGCGGGCATCCCACGCATTCGGTGTGGATGCGCTCATCAATGGACCGGGCAAAATAGGTATATTCCACCAGCCCCGCGGTTTTACAGGGATAATCCGCCAGCCCCTTGCGCTTGCGGGCGGACTGGACCCGGCAGTCGTTCATCTGAAAAACAAAACTGTCCGGCCCCTCTTCCACGATGGACTGAACATTGATATTGGCGTACATCCGAAAACTTAAGGCTTTTTTAAGCCCTTCAAGGCCCGGATGCTCCGGCATATTCAGGAATTTTTTGATGGTCCAGGCCTCGAAAGGCGAGAACTGGGCCCAGGCCGAATCATTGCATCGCTTTGCGTCATTCATGCCGTGGGCGAATTCAACTCCCTGAAACCAGACGCCGTCGTTCACCAGCCAGTTGGCGGACACCGCGTCCATGAGGGCCAGCAGTTTTTCGCGGGAAAAATCCAGCATGGGGGCCGGAACGCCCTCCTTCATTTCAAAACCCAGGGTTTTGGCGAGCCGGTCCATCTGAATGGCGAGTCCCCGGTCGGTGGCGGTCTGCATCACCTCCAGGGCCTTTTCCATACCCATCTGGTGACGCACTTCCGTGAACCAGAAGGCATAATGGACCATGATGCGGTGAAACAGGTTGATGATATAACGTGCAAGTTCCGGGTGATCGAGGTCTTTGGGGGTCTGGGGGGGCGTCTGGTTATTCAACGGTTTTTTCTCCTTTAGAATGGGGTCAATCTTCCTGAAGTTCCGGCAGATTCGCGTAAAAATCAAGAGATTCCGGATTTTTCAAAGCATCCCGGTTGTCCACGGGTTTTCCCTCCACCATTTTTTTCACGGCCAGCTCCACCTTTTTCATGTTCAGGGTATAGGGGACATCCGGAACCGAAATGATCTTGGCCGGGACATGCCGGGGGGAGGCGTTGGCGCGGATAAGCGCCCGGATTCTGTCTTTAAGAGCCGCATCCAGTAAAACCCCCTGGGCGGTTTTCACAAACAGAATCACCCGGACATCATTTTTCCAGTTTTGGCCGATGACAAGACTGTCAGCGATTTCCGGCATCTGATCAATCTGGCGATAAATTTCCGCAGTGCCGATGCGCACCCCGCCGGGATTTAAAGTAGTGTCGGAACGGCCAAAAATCTTGACGCCGCCGTGGCCGTTTATTTCAATATAATCCCCGTGCCGCCAGATATTGGGATACACGTCGAAATACGCGGCTCCGTATTTGCGGCCATCCGGATCATCCCAGAAATAAATGGGCATGGAGGGAAACGGGGCCGTGCACACCAGTTCCCCCTGCCGTCCCACCACCGGGCGGCCGTTCTCATTAAAGGCCTCCACTTTCATGCCGAGGCCCCGGCACTGGAGTTCACCCATATAGACCGGCCCCATGGGATTGCCCAGGGCGAAACAGCCATTTAAATCCGTGCCCCCGGAAATGGAGGCCAGTTGGAGATCGGACTTTATGGCGTCATAAACATATTCAAATCCTTCCTCGGAAAGGGGCGAACCGGTGGAAAGAATGGCCCGAAGAGCGGAAAGGTCAAAGCGGTCCCGTGGCCGCAGGCCGGTGCTTTTAAGGGCCGAAAGATAGCCCGCGCTGGTGCCGAACACGGAAATTTTTTCCGCTTCGGCCATTTCCCAGAGCGCCCCCTCGTCCGGATGAAAGGGATTGCCGTCATAGAGCACCAGGGTCGCGCCCACGGATAGGGAAGCCATGAGCCAGTTCCACATCATCCAGCCGCAGGTGGTATAATAAAAGATAACATCCTCCCGCTTCAGGTCCGTGTGAAGCAAAAGCTCCTTCATCTGGTTGACGAGAATCCCGCCGCTGCTCTGGACCATGCATTTAGGAAGGCCGGTGGTACCGGATGAATACATGATATACAGGGGGTGGTCCGCAGGAAGCTGGACGAAATCAATGGAAAGGCCGGAGGCTGCGGACTTGAAATCATCAAACCGCACCGCATTTTTAATAATGGAAAGATCCGGGGCTTCCGATGTATAGGGAACCACCACGGTTTTCTCGATGGAGGGGATCCGGCGGGTGATGTCCTGGACCCGCTCCAGGCTGTCCAAGGCCTTGCCCTTGAAAAAATAACCGTCAGCGGTGAACAGGACTTTGGGCCGAATCTGGCCGAACCGGTCCATGACCCCCTTGATGCCGAAATCCGGGGAGCAGGACGACCACGCGGCCCCAAGGCTTGTGGCGGCCAGCATGGCGATGGTGGTCTGGGGCATGTTGGGCATGAATCCGGCCACCCGGTCGCCTGCAGTCACGCCCATTGCCTTCATTGATGCGGCACACCTTGCCACCTCGTCATACAGTTCCGCATAAGTGAGCCGACTCGCCCGCTGGTTTTCGCCCTTGAAAACCAGGGCCGTGCGATCGTCCCGGTAGCGCAGAAGATTTTCCGCAAAATTGAGCCTTGCGCCGGGAAACCATTTCGTCCCCGGCATTTTCGTGAGATCGTCCGCCACCCGGTCAAAGGGGGTTGAACATCTGATTTCCGCGAAATCCCATACTGCGGCCCAGAAATCATTAATATTTTCCACGGACCAGTGATAAAGCTGGTCATAATCGGATAAATCAAGCTGATACCGCCTGTTCACAAACTGGATAAAACGGTGCATATTTGACTGATTGATTCTTTCAGGCGAGGGCCGCCAAAGTATTTTGGGCATAGAGGCTCCGTCAGGCTTGGGGTTTAATGGCCGCAACAAGGGCTAATGATTATTTATAGAGTAATACGCCGATCCGGTTTTGTAAACCGCCCGAACAACATCGAACGGACAAATTACCCCCGGCCGGTCAAGGATTTTGGAATCCGGCCGGAATGGGCGCATTCCGAGCGAAGGCGGCGTCCCAGGATTTTTTCAACCATTCGACCGGTAGAAAGCAGCCGGTCAATATCCAGCCCGGTATCAATGCCCATTTCATCCATCATCACCGCCGTGTCCTCGGAGCAGACCAGGCCGGTAATGGTGGGATCCTCGTAATAATAGGAACCGGTGCCCGCCACGGGGGAACCGTCCACGAAATTGGCGGGCTGGCCGCCAATACCACCCAGGGAGGATTCAAATTGGGTGATGCCGGCTTGAAGGGCCGCCAGAACATTGGCCTGGCCCCAGCCACGGGTGACGTGGAAATGGGCGATGTGTTTGGAGGGGTCGGGAATGGCGGAAAGAATCATGGAAAAATAATCAAAAACGCGGTTGGGGGGCGCGGACCCGTCATGATCGGCATGTTCGATATCGTCGGCCCCGATGTCAAGCCACCGCTTTGTGAATTCCACGGCTTTTTCAAGTTTGGTGGGCCCTTCGATGGGGCAGCCCCAGATGGTGCTCACGGTGCCGCAAACCTTCATGCCCGCGTCGTGGGCCTTGGGAATCTGGGCCTCGCACATGCGCCAGTATTCCTCAAGGGAAAGTCCGGAATTTTTCTTGTGATGGGATTCGCTGGTGGACACCATAAACAGAATCCGGTCGGGTCCGTGGCCTTCTTCTCTGGCGGCAATGGCACGGTCCACAGCCTTTTCCCGGATGGTTATGGATGTGGTCTCCAAATCCGGCAGCAGATGTTTAACCTTCCGGCTGGCAAACAGCCGTTTGTACAGCTCATCCGCGTCTTTAAACTGGGGCATGCCGGCGGGATTGCCGAAATTGGTCACTTCAATGCGCTTAAATCCGGAAAGAATCAGTTCCTCCAGCACCCACAGCTTGGCTTCGGTGGGAACAAATTTTTCTTCATGCTGAAAACCGTCCCGGACGGTGATGTCGCCGATGGTGACTTTGTTGGGGTAGGTCAGTGGTGACATGAAAAACCTCCGTAAAATGAAATTAGAAATTACGAATTATGAATGACGAATGAAGGCTGCTGTCATTTTTATAACAATTTGATTTACAATTTAAAAATGGCACACCGAGATCAACATCTTTTGTTTTTCAGAGTTTTTTGAATGGAGCCGATGATTTTCTGGATTTCCAGACAATCATGTAACAGTGAATCTGCATGATTCGGATCGATATACCCGCTGTCCCGCAACAGTCTGATCCAATAATGGGTTTCCCTTGCCTCTTTGTATGCAATACTCATTTTTGCGTAAAAATCATTTTCAGACTGCCCGCCAATGGCCTCTTCCACGTTGGCACCAATGGATGTGCCGCTTCTCAACACCTGCCTGGAAAGTTCACATTCACTCTTCTCCGTTTTCAGAAATCATTACAATTGCACTATTCGCAGGGCAAAGGCATACGTTTTTTCCTGAATGACGTTTTGCTGCTTCATTGGTATTTCACCAATCCCCTATAAAAATCCCTTCTGCCGCAATTCGTCATTCGGCATTCCTAATTCGTAATTAATTCTAAAACCTCACATTTCCGAACCGTGTCTCCTCAACGGGCGCAAGCAGGCTCACTTCAAAGGCCATGGCCAGCCAGTCCCGGATTTCCGAAAATTTCAGAACCCGGTCATTTAACAAGCGTGATCCGCAGAAGAACGGGTGGGCCTCGCCGTCGTATTTGTCCATCATCTGTTGAAAGAATGCCTGCTTTTCCTCATCCGTCATGGGGTTTCCGGTCACGGTCCGCTTGCGTTCCTCAATGGACAGCAATACGCCCCCCGCGCTGCGGCCGCTCATGACCGATGTCCGGCCCCGCATGGTGGTGAACAGGAAATTCGGGCGGTAGGCCCGGCCGCACATGCCGTAGTTGGCGGCCCCGTTGTCCGGCCCGATGACCATCTGGATCTTGGGCACGTTGGCGCAGGACACGGACCGCACCATGTCCGAACCGTATTTGCCGATGCCGTTGTGTTCGGATTCGGACCCCACCATATAGCCGGGCGACGCCTGAAGAAAGAGCAGCGGCAGTTTTTCATTGGAACACCGGACAATCCATTCAGCCGCTTTCCGGGCCGCTTCCTCGAAAATCACGCCGATCTTGTTGGAGGCGATAACCCCGACAGGAATGCCCTTGATGCGGATTTTTCCGGCCAGGATATTGTCTCCCCTGCCCGGCGCGTAATGCTGTTTGTATTCCGCGAAATAACTATCGTCCGCGATGGTTTTCAGGACTTCCCGGCCGTCCATGGCCTGGTTGACGGCGGCGGGCAGGAGATCATAAAGCGCCGACGGGTCAACCTGCGGCGGGCGTTCCTCATACCGGTGCAGGTGCAATTTCTGGGGCGGTTCCAGAGACAGAATTTCCCGGACCCGGGCAATGGCCTCCTCCTGGTTTCCGCAAAAATGGTCCGCGCCGCCGGAAATATGGGTATGAACCCGTGCACCGCCCAAGTCTTCGGCGGAAATCACCTCGCCGGTGGCCATTTTCACCAGCGGCGGTCCGCCCAGAAAGGAATAGGACAGTTTGTCGATCATCACGGACTGGCAGGCCATAAACACCATGTACGCGCCGCCAGCCGTGTTCCCGCCGGTGCTCAAGGTAATCTGCTTGAGACCGGCTGCGGACATGCGGGCCATATTGTAAAACATGGATCCGAAATGCTGGTCATCGGGGAACACATCCGCCTGCATGGGCAGAAATGCGCCGCCGGAATCCGCGATATACACGCAATTGAGATTGTTCTGGGCCGCAATGGCCTGGGCCCGCATGTGTTTTTTCAGGGTGATGGGAAAATATGTGCCTGCCTTGACCCGGCTGTCGTTTCCAAAAATCATGGTCCAGTTGCCGCCGATTTTACCCAGACCCGTGACCACGCCGCCGCAGGGAACATCATCGACCTCCGGATAATTGACCCCGAAACCGGCCAGAAGCCCGAGTTCAAAAAACTCGGTGCCGGTATCAATCAGCATCTGAACCAATTCCCGGACCGGACGTTTGCTTTCCTTGCGCAGCTTTTCCACCGCCTTGTCCCCGCCCGGCCACATGGCCTGATGCATCCGCTCATCGAGTTTTCGTTCTTCCTCTTCCCAGTGGTCCCGGTTGGTGCTGGCTGTTGCTGTCATGGATTCCTCCAAAAGAAGTGATTAGTGGGTAGTGGACAGTGAAGGTCATTTGCCTTTATAGACCGGTTTGCGTTTGTCCCTGAACGCGGCCAGGCCCTCCAGCCGGTCTTCGGAAGGGATGGTGATCCAATAGGCATTGGATTCAATGGCCATGCCGGTGTGGATATCGGTCTGCATGCCCGCGTTGATGGCGTATTTGGCCTGTTCCACGGCAATGGGGCCGCACTCGCGGATCATTCCGGCCATTTCCCAAGCGGTTTCCATGAGTCGGGCGGGTTCGCAGATTTTGTTGACCAACCCGACGGTAAGGGCTTCCTGGGCGTCCACCCGCCGGCCGGTCAGGATCAGTTCCTTGGCTTTGCCCATGCCGATAAGGCGCGGCAGCCTTTGGGTGCCGCCGGCCCCCGGAATGATTGCAAGCCGGGTTTCCGTGAGTCCCATGGTGGCGGTATTGCTTGCAATGCGCATGTCGCAGGCAAGGGCGAGCTCGGTACCGCCGCCCAAGGCAACGCCGTTGACGGCCGCAATTACAGGCTTGTTGAGTAATTCAATATTTGTGAAAAGGGTGCGGATCGTATAAATGAACTGTTTGACCTCGGCCGGGGACAGGGTGATGCGCTCTTTCAAATCCGCGCCCGCGCAAAAGGCTTTTTCGCCCGCCCCGGTGATGATCACCACCCGCACCTCCGGATTAAACCGGACCTCGTCCACGGCTGCCCGCAGGGCAAGAAGCAGCGCAAAATTGAATGAATTCATGATCTCCGGACGGTTTAAGGTGAAAACAGCGATCTGGTTCTTGAATTCAACCCGCAATACATTATCCGACATACACGCCCTCCATTTAAAATAGAATCATTGCCTTACATTCGTAATTCGTAATTCCCAATTCGTAATTAATCTTTAACACCCGATATATCGAGAAATCACCAGCCGCTGAATTTCCGAAGTGCCCTCGCCGATATCCAGCAGTTTCTGGTCCCGGTAAAACCGTTCCACCTGGTATTCCTTCATGAGTCCGTACCCGCCATGAATCTGCACCGCGTTATTGGCCACCCGGCCCATGAGTTCGGAGCAATAGACCTTGGCCATGGCAGCCTCCTTCTGGAACGGCCGGTGGTGGTCTTTCAACCAGCAGGCCTTGTAGAGCAGGTTCCGGGCGCATTCCAGTTCAATGGCCGCGTCGGCAAGCTTGAAAGCGATGGCTTGGTATTTGGAAATGGGTTTGCCGAACTGTTCCCGTTTTTTCGCGTATTTCAGGGCAGCCTCATAAGCGCCCTGGGCCCCGCCCAGTCCCATGGACCCGATGGACAGCCTGCCGCCGTCTAGCGTGGAAAGCATTTGATGAAACCCGCTGCCCGGCTCTCCCAGAATATTGTCCTTGGGCACACGAACATCGTCAAAATACAATTCCGCTGTGTTTGACGCCCGCCACATCATTTTTTTGTGCATGGGAACAGCCTTGAATCCCGGCGTTCCGTGCTCCACCAGAAAACAACTGTAAATATTCTTGCCATCGGGCTTTTTGCCGGTTACGGCCTGCACCGTAACCCCAAGGGACAAGTCGCAGGCGGCGTTGGTGATAAAAATTTTGGAGCCGTTGATGACCCATTCGTTGCCGTCCAGAACCGCCGTGGTCTTGCTTCCTCCGGCGTCCGAACCGGCCGTGGGCTCGGTAAGCCCGAAACCCCAGAGCGCCTCGCCCGTGCAGAGCTTGGGGAGGTATTTCTTCTTCTGGGCTTCGGACCCGAAATAATAAATCGGGCCGATGCCAAGGGAATTTCCGGCAGCCACTGTCGCGGCCTGGGAGCCATCCACCCTCGCCACCTCTTCAACCGCGATAATATAGGAGATATAATCCAGTTGCTGGCCACCGTAGGCATCGGATACAAACATGCCAAACAGCCCGATGTCTCCCATTTTTCGGGTCAGATCAGCGGAAAAGGTTTCGGTTTCATCAAGTTCTGCGGCGACGGGTGCGATTTCCCGTTCAGCAAATTTTCTGACTTCCTTGCGGATCATTTCCTGTTGTTTGCTTAAATCAAAGTCCACGGAAACCTCCCTTGGGGCGACTAATTTTTTTTAGAACCAGATTTTTAATTTGAATCATATTTTTTATTTTTATCGAATCCATTTTAAAAAGTAAAGAAATTTATCGCTACAGGCAAATCTGTAATACAGACCTTCTTTTCGAAGGATATAAAACCAAAGATCAAACTTGCGTTTCCCAATGCTCGCTTTTATGATAAAAAATTAATTATTATCCTGATAATCCCCAATCCTTTTTGACATCGCTGCAAGGCAGACATGGTTCAACCAACGACAATGGACGCATCCCCTTCCCCTTCTGACAACGCAGATTTGCGCCTGGGCTTTCTCATTTACCAAAGATACCGAAAAATACCTGAAGAAATTGGAGAATCTCTGAGTAGTGCTGCGACCGTCACCGGCATCAATATAAGCGAACTGAAAATGCGGCTGACCGGTCCGGGGCTGGGCGTTTTGACCATAAACCGGCCCATGGAGGAGCTGAAACGATGCGCCGCCGACCTGAAAAACCTTGGACTCAAAACCGCCATTATTGAAAAAAGCCTGATCAAAAAAAACCGGCTGCCCGTTTCCGCCAAAAAAATCAATTTATCAGATTCGGCCATGGAATTTGAAGATGTCAACGGGGAATCGCTTTTCCGGATTAACGACCAGACCAATCTGCTCATCATTATCACGGACCTTTCCGGGCAAAGCGTCCGGCAACTGATGACCGCCATGGCTTACACCGGAAATGCCGTTTGCCCGAAATTTGAAGATTCCTTAAAAAAAATTTCCATTGCAAAACCCGCGGCCATTTTCTTCGCATTAAACACCTCGCCCGTCACCGGCGTGTATGTGGATGCCGACACATTTTCATTTATGGGTTTAAACGAAAAGCTGACCCACGCCAAAGGGACCAATTTCCGGGTCATGGTCAACCAGGCCATGTCCCTTGCCCGGTCCTGCGTCACGGACGAAAATTTCGGGATAAGCCTTTTGCCGGGCGCAAGTCCTGACTGGAACAGTGATAAAGGGGCCATTGAAAAAGAACTGGGAAGGTACGCCGGGTATATGGTCACGGCGGCGTCAAACCAACTGATTTCCAATAAAAGCGGCATTCCCGATCAGGAACAGGCCCAGGGCGGACCCAGCAAAAATGATCCAATGGACGATGACGCCGCGGATCATGATGAAAACCCGGTCCTGACAAAGGGCCTAAAACCGCCCCCGGACGTGACTGATTCCCGGCTTGTTTCTTTTTTTCAGACATCCATGCCGGAAATCATTGCCGGGCTCATCGTGCTGCTGTCACCCGCTTCTCTGTTTATGTCCGGGATTAAATCTATCGGGAACCACCATTTCTTCTGGAAGGCCGCGGCAGGCACTTCCGTGGTTTTGGCAGGCTTTCTGATGTTTTGCTATGCGGTTCTCATGCTCTATTACCGACGGATGATTGAAAACACGCCCACTTCCAAAATCCGCTCCCTTTCCATGGGCATGGTGGAATTATACGGAAAAACAAGACTTTATTATGATTTACGGGCCTCGGCCACCCAAACGCCCTGCGTGTATTATGAATGCAAATATTATAAATTTAAGAAAACGGGCGACAGCGCCAGCTGGTCTTTAACCCGGTCCGTGTCATCGGGGAAAATTCCATTTTATATGGAAGACGATACCGGACGGGTGCTTATCAATCCCAAAGGCGCGGTCTTTAAAATACCGTTGACCTCCCAGTCGTTTTCAGGCAGCTATATTCCCTCGCTTTCTCTGCAATTGCATGACCCGAACGCCAAGGTGGTGGAAAACCTCATCCCGCCCGGCGTCAGGGTCTATGTTCTCGGTTCCGCCCAGATTGAGCGGCATGGCCAAGACATAAAAAGCAAAATCATTGACAAACTGCGGCGCTTAAAACAAAATCTCGAAGTCTTGAACCATTATGACGCCAACGGAGACGGGCAGTTGGATGTCAATGAATGGGAGGCTGCGAGGCAGGATGCGACAACCCAGGTCTATGCCGAATCCCTGGCTGATGCCTCAATGAATGCTGAAACCGTTGTGATTGAAAAGCCTCGCTTCGGGCTCCTTCCGTTTATTGTGGCGGATTCGGAAAAAGGTTTGGTGAGACATCTGATGTTCCGCACCTGGATTTTCCTGGCTGGCGGCTGGGTAGTGGTGATTTTCGGCGTGCGGTTTCTGGTTCGGTTGTTCGGGGTATAAGGCTGATTTTAATATAATATTTTAAGAAGGAAAACATCATGGCCCTCATTGTTCTGCTGACCCTTCTGGGGATTATCGCTTTGCTGATTATTTTCGGCGTCATTGTTTACAATGGGCTTATCAGGATGAAACACAATATCAGCAAAGCCTGGAGCAATATCGACGTGCTTTTGAAACAGCGTTATGACGAGCTTCCGAAGCTGGTCAAGGTTTGCGAGGGCTATATGCACCATGAACGGGCGGTGCTGAAAAATGTGACCCGGGCGAGATCCCAGATGGAGGCCGCGGGGTCGGAAAAAGAAGTGGTGGCCGCCAGCAACGCTATCACAACAGCGCTGGCTTCCCTGTTCGCGGTGGTGGAAAACTATCCGGATCTGAAAGCTGACCGGGCTTTTCGCCAGCTCCAGGCCCGGGTTTCCCAGCTTGAAGACCAGATCGCGGACCGCCGGGAACTCTATAATGAAAGCGTCAACCTGTTTAATATCCGTATCGAACAGTTTCCCGATGTCATCGTTGCCGGCATGATGCGGCTTACGGCGAGGGATCTCTGGCAAATCGATCCCGCCCACCGCGCGGATGTGGACATGACTTTTTCAAGAAATTAAGCGGGCGGATGGTTGCCGGTTATTCAAACTGCCGTTTAAACGCCAGCAGTTCCTCCTGCAATGATTGAAGCTTTGTCTCCAGCGCATTGACCTTTTGCTCCAGAATTTCCATACGGTCATCCGCCGCCCTCATGCCCCGGCCTGCGGACACGGGGACTGGCGCGCCCTGATACGCCCCAGCCGGCGGATACATGGCTTCCGATTGTTCTTTTGGACAGAACAGATGAACAAAACGGTTTTCCTTGTGCCCCGGACGGCGCGGCAGCATTTCCACAAACGGGCCTTTATGATGCTCCGCCAGCTTTTTTAATAATTGCTCAATGGCGATGAGTCCATGGGTTTCGATCAAACGGGCGGTCCGGGTGTTTAATTCTCCAGCTGTCTGGGGGCCCCGTAAAAACAGCTCACACAAAACAGACAGCTCCCGCTCCGAAACACTGGCGATTTCCGCAAGGTTATGCTCGTATTTCGCCGTGCGGCTGCCATGGGTCATAATCTGCCAGACCAAATGCTGTTTTCTCAAGCTGTTCAGGGCCTCTTCCACTTCCGCCGGGTCAAGCGTCATGACAGGATCCCGGTTATTTTTCTGGTTACACGCATTCACCAGCGCGTTTAATGTCATGGGATAATAATCCGGGGTCGACATCTGCTTTTCAATCAGCGCCCCCAGAATGCGAAGCTCCACTGCGTTTAATGAAATATCCATGTGTTTATGCGTCTCCATGACCGGGACTGCCGCTTGTGCGCGCATCCGGCCCATATATTTTTGTATTGTCCATTGCCTGTTTCTTACCTTTCTCCCATTTTGCGAAACGGTCCATATCCGTGCGGATGGATTTCAATGTCCACATGATCAGGGCCGCATCATCAAAAAACCCAAGCCCCAAAATGAGGTCTGGTATCACATCCAGGGGCATGACAAAATAAACCACCGCCGCCGTAACCGCCATGAGGGTTTTCCAGGGGGTCTGCCGGTATTGTCCCGTGGCGTATGCTCGAAGCAGGCGAAAGGCGGCGGCCAGAAATTCCCGCGCTTCTCCCACCAGGCCCTTTCCCTTGATTTTGGCTTTTTGATCCGCTTCACTCAATAATGCCTGCAATTTTTCAGGGTTATTGATGATATTTTCCGCCTTCAATCTGGCGTTTTTAAAAAACCGGCTCCGGGGCACCTGTTTTTCAAGCATTTCCTTTGCTGCCATAGCGATTCCTTCATTTATAATAATTAATCCGTCCGTGGACCGGGGATTGTTATATTTTTATATTTGCTGTTTATGACATGACGCAGCCCCGGATGGCAATATTTCTTTACCTGCATATCGCATCTGATATTGCAAAATTCTACAAAATTTGGAATTTTATAAAACATGCACGGCCGTTCAAAAGAGGAAAACGTTCCAGCGTAATTATCGAAAAACCACATTCAGGAGGTCTTTTCCATGAGTCCGGATACAGAAATAAAAACCGGTGAAAAAATCAAACTGGGCATCAGCGCTTGTCTGATGGGCCAGAATGTTCGGTATAACGGCGGCCATACCCATGACCCGTTTTTGACCCAAACGCTTGGGCAGTACGTGGATTATGTGCCGGTTTGCCCGGAGGTGGAATGCGGGCTTCCGGTCCCAAGGGAGGCCATGCGGCTTGTGGGTGATCCGGCGAACCCGGCTTTGGTGACCATCAAAACGGGCATGGATATAACTGGGCAAATGAAGGCCTGGGGCAAAAAACGGCTGGATCAGCTTCAAAATGAAAATCTTTGCGGATATATTTTTAAAAGCAAATCCCCGTCAAGCGGCATGGAGCGGGTTAAGGTGTATGACAAGAACGGCATCCCGGCCAATACAGGGGTCGGGATCTGGGCCCGCATGTTCATGGACCGGTTTCCCCTTCTGCCGGTGGAAGAAGAAGGCAGGCTCCACGACCCGGTGCTTCGGGAAAATTTTATTCAGCGGATTTTTGTGTTCAAGCGGCTTATAGAATTAAAAGCCCAAGGTGTGCGGCGGGGGAAACTGGTGGACTTCCACACCCGGCACAAGCTGCTGGTCATGTCCCACAGCCCGGCCCATTACCGGGAAATGGGAAAATTCGTGGCGGGCATTAAAAATCTTTCCCCGGAAGCGGCTTATGAAGGCTATGCGGCGCTGCTCAATACCGCCATGTCCCTTCGGGCGACCATCGCAAAAAACGTCAATGTGCTGATGCATATTATGGGCTATTTTAAAAAACAGCTCTCGCCAGATGAAAAGCAGGAGCTTCTGGAAATTATCGGCGAGTTCAAAAACCATGTGGTTCCGCTCATTGTCCCGGTCACCCTGATAAATCATTATGTGCGGAAATACCAGGAGCCATATCTGAAAAGCCAGTTGTATTTAAACCCGCACCCGGCGGAACTGGGACTCAGAAATCATGTATAAAAAAGACATGGCCATTGACCAGCGATAGAGATATCTCCGCGCTCACTATTTCCCGGTCTTGTATTGTTTCATGATCTTGTCGATCTGCTGGTCCTTTTTCTCCCACAAACGGTTAATCCATTGCTGAAAACCCTCGCGAAACGCGTCGTCCTGCTCATAATCTTTCCCGATAAACTCCTTGGGGACGGGCAGGGCATTCACCCGCACAAGAATCGTGGGGATTCTTCCGCATAAAAATGCCCAAAAAGACAGGGGCGGCTCGTTGTCCGGATAAATGATGGTCACATCAATGATATTGGACAGCATTTCTCCCATGGAAGAAAGCACAATGGCTATGCCGCCGGCCTTGGGCAGGAGGAGATGCCGATAGGGCGATTTCTGGTTTTCATGTTTTTGATAATTAAACCGGGTGCCTTCCAAAAAATTCAGCACAGTGACATGGGATCGTTTAAACTTTTGACAATATTTCCGGGTGGTCTCCATATCCTTGCCCCGAAGTTCCGGATGTTTTTCCACAAACGCCTTGGAATACCGTTTCATGAACGGATAATCCAGGGCCCACCACGCCACGCCCATTACCGGCACCCACATCAGCTCTTTTTTTAAAAAGAACTTGAGAAACGGTATGTTATGATTGAAAATGCGCTGAAGAACCAAAATATCGGCCCAGGAACGGTGGTTGCAGACGACCAGATAGGAGGTGTCGATTTTTAAACCCTTCAGGCCCTGCACGTCCCACCGGATCTTTCGGGTGATGCCGATGATAAAAGTATTGCCGTCAATCCAGACAGTACCCAAAAACATGATAACCCGGGTCATGTAATAGCGGCTCTCCTCATGAGGAATCAAAACTTTTACAAGGATAAAAGGCAGCATCATCGTAAAAAAAATAGTCGTATGAACTGTCAGCAATAAAAACGTCAAGGTTCCCAGGATCGGCGCCGGTAAAAAATTCAACATAATAAAAACCCCATCAAAAAATAAAATTTATTATCATCATGGCTCTGCGGGTCGGCCGGAAAAGGGATTTATCAGAGCCCTTCTTTCCAGCACAGGTATCGCCCAAACTCATCCTCAAAATTATCACTTAACACTCCTCGGCCCGTGGCGGCTTCAATTTCCGAAGTTTTCCAGAATTTTACGGCGTCAATTTCTTCAGGGTTAAAACGAATCAGGCCGTTGAATTGGCATATATACGTAAAGACGAGTTCCGATTCAACATTATTTGTATGAATATAGTGATAGGCGTAAAGGGGCGCATCAGGACGGATGCCCAGCTCTTCTTCCATTTCCCGCAGCATGGCGGTTTCAATGGTCTCTCCGCAATCCACATGACCGCCCACGGACGTGTCCCATCGGCCCGGCGCAATTTTTTTATTTTGCGACCGTTTCTGGAGCAGGAGCCGGTTATCGGCATCAAAAACAAGCACATGCACCACCCGATGAAGCAATTGGTTGTCGCCGTGGACACAATCCCTCGGCGCTGCGCCGATGACCCGCCCGTCCCTGTCCACCACCTCGATAATCTCCTTTTCACAGGCCAGGGTATTGCAAAGACACAGGGCAGCCTCATCAGCGCCGTTTTGTTCATTTACTGTTTTTTGGGGCTGTCCCAGCAAACCTGGAAGCTGGGACAGCCATCTTCCCGAATAGAAATCCGGCTCGGATATCCGCATCCCGTTCATGTTTTTTTCAATATAAGATTCAAAAACCCCTGATTCCCGAAAATCAGACCGGGGGATGTATCCAAACGGAACGCCCGCATGATAGACTTCTGCCAGCGTACTGTATCCCAATTTCCCCACCACCGCATCGGCTGCGGCAATGAGGTCCGGGTGGTAAAATCCGGAATGACGGGGCAGCAAAACGATATGGCCTTGTTTCCGGCCAAGGCCGGAAGCTTCCGGGGCCGCGCCCGGCAACACAAAATAAACCGGTTCCGGGTAATTTTTGAGGGCCTCCGCAAACCCGGATTGCGCGGGAATCCCGCCCAGGGTAATCACCACCATGGCGGCAGACAACGGAATACCCAGTTTTTTCCGTGTCTCAGAAGGCGGTGTAATGGAATGCCTTGCCACCGGGGACACACAAAGGGCCGATGGCAGGTGACGGCAGACGGGCTCAGCCTGTATGCGGATATCGACGCTGGTAAAAATATTTTTCAGATAATCGATATGTTTTTCAAACCGCCGATTTAAGGACAGATAGGACTCATAAATCCAGTCCCAGGTAAAATTTTCCACCAGCGCCGAGGTAAGTCGCGCCTTGCGGGCCACGGCGATGCCAAGGGGCGAGATATCACAAACGATTAACTGACAATGCCGCCGGTTCACCAAATCCGCAAGAGCGGCCACACGGGTTTCGTCAAAGGGCAAAAACACGTCCAGGGCATCCAGGGTTTTGTTCTCGTCAAAACAAAATGGCGAGGTCTGCGCAAGCCCCACGTCCGTCATCTCAGGGTGATAAGCATAAGAAACATTGAGAGAATCTTTAAAAAACCATTCCGGCGTCTGGGTAAATATCTCAAAATGAACAAAAGGCCACTTTGCGCCGATGGCATTCATCACCGCCGACGCCCTGGCCGCATGCCCAAACCCGTGGGACGTGATGAAATAAGCGATAGCTATTTTCGGGTGCATCATTTGGAGCTGTTCATCCCCCCAGAATCCACTGAAACCGTCCCCTCTGCTTTTCAATGGCCGCTTCCGGGCAGATTTCCAGGCAGCAATAGCACCGGATGCATTTATTGTAGTCATAGGCTGGAACCTTTTTACGTCCGTCCGAGTCGCTGATGGCCCCTGAAGGACATATTTTCCGGCATTGATAGCAGAGGGTGCAGCGGTCTTCATTCGGGACGGGACGATCAAGGACCAGATTTTTCACGAATGGTGTATTAAAGGGCCAGCGGAACATATTGGAAAAAATCGAACCGCCGGTGGCTGGAATAAAATCATGGACCTGCATGGCGGCGATGGTCTCTCCAACCACGGTTATTTCTTCCGGAGACGACACGCCGTAATCCCGTTCAAATCCGTTGACCACGGTGAAGGCCTTTTCAATAATCAGACCCGCTGTCATGGCTGCCACATAATCCACGGCAATGCCGTTTTCGCCAGCCAGCACGGCATTGAGCCGCCTGGGAATTCCAGCGGGCCCCGGCCCCTCGCCTTCCTGCGCCAGGATGGCATCCATCAGGTGAATGATGGGTTTTGAGGGAGAAAACCCGTAATTCATGGCCCCATACAAGTCGAGAAGAAACTCCGAAAATGTTTCCGGCGTGGGAGCCCGCAGGTGCATTTTGGATTTTTCAAGGCCGGGAATGGCGCCGAACAGAAGTTTTACCGCGCCGGTGATATAGGTGATGCCGTGGGTTTTGAATTTCGGAAGGTTCAGAATGATGTCCGCATCAAAATAGGCTTCGGAAATATCGATCTGTTTGAATTTTCTGGCCGCCTCAAATTTCAGGGTCCGGGTTTTGGCGGGATCAGCCACAATGACGGATTCCGATTCCACAATGTCGGCATATCCCGATTTTTTGATGGCCCGTTCCAGGGAATGCACCGCCGGAGATTCCACCAGTATCGGGGTGCCGCCGTTCTCCCGCACGATCTGCGCAACCGCCCTGAAAAATTCCGGATGGGTCACAATGGCCTTGTCTTCCTTGGCGGGCATGAGAAGGTTGGGTTTGACCACCACCCGGGCCTTCCGGAACCGCGTTAAATCAAATCCGATAAGTTCAAAACTTTGATACAACCGCTCTTTTAAAACAGCATTGTCATAGGCGCCGCAGCGCAACAGTGAAACAACCGGCATGGTCATCCTCCTTTAGCGGAGACGAACTAAAAAAGGCGGTTAATGATTTCACGAAAACCATCAACCGCCTGAAAACTGGTAAAAACCTGAATTACACAGATTCTTTTAACTTCTTGCCCACCGTAAATTTGACCACGTTTTTGGCGCCGATTTTGATAGGCGCGCCGGTCTGGGGATTGCGTCCTTTTCTGGCCTTTCTTCGAACCACTGAAAATGACCCGAAACCCACCAAAGTCACCTTGCCGTCTTTTTTCTTCAGCGCCTGTGTCACGCCGTCCATAAATGAATCCAGGGCCGCACTCGCTTTTGTTTTGGGAATTCCCGCATCTTTTGCCATTGCTTCAATTAATTCTGTTTTTGTCATCGACTCCTCCTGTTATTGGTTATTTCAACACAAACTGGATTTGCCCCTGGTGAAGCAAGGGGGCAGGTTATCGGGCCTTTACTTCTGACGGCTTAAACAGTATTCGCATTCCAAAACATCATAAAAATAAAACAACTCCCTTATTAGAGTTCAAAATAGGGGTTGTCAAGCTATTTTCTCAACATTCTGATAAGTTAGAAACTTTTCAGGGTTATTTTTCAAAAATGATGATTTTCATATCATTACAAGGCCAGCTCGATCAGATGCGGTCCGACAGCCGTCAGCGCTTTTTCCAGCTCCCGGATCATGCCTTCGCAAGTGTTCACCGACACCGAGGGAACGCCCATGGACTCGCCGAGCTTCACCCAGTGGATGCCGGAAAGATCGGTCATGCGGCTGGCGTTTGCTCCAGGCGTCAGATTGCCGGACCGGGCCATTTCCATTTTTAAAATATCGTAACTCCGGTTGGAACAAATCAAGGTGGTGACATTCAGGTTTTCCCTGGCCTGGGTCCACAGGGACTGAATGGTATACATGGCGGAGCCGTCCGCCTGAAAATCAATGACCGGCCGGTTTGGACAGGCAATGGCGGCCCCGGTGGCGGAAGCCGGTCCCTGACCGATAGCGCCGCCGGTAAGGGCAAGCAGGGTGAATTTCGGACACCCGTTGATCGCGGCATGGTAGGCCAGGCTGTTGGTGATGGCTTCTTCAATGATGATGGCGTTTTCCGGCTGCATGGCGGCCAGCACTGCGCCGGCTTTGTTTCCATCCAGTTTACCGGCAGGCATTTCCGGCCGTTGCAGGGGAGAGAGCCAATCCGGGTCCGGGGCTTCCGGCGTATGAAGGGCCTGGGCCATCATCAGCAAGGCATCCACCGCCGCCTCATCTGCATGATGAATCACCAGGGTTTTCTGACGGTCATGAACAAACAGGCTCGGCAGCCCGTCATATCCAAAAAACGCCACCGGCAAACGGGTTCCGACACAGACAACGGCATCATAGGATTTCAGGACGTCCAGGGCCATTTCCGGCACATAGGGGATGCGGTGCAGATGAGGGAGCCCGGCCCCCTGCTCCAGCCGGGCTGGAAAGGTGTCGTAAAACAGGTCGCAGTGAATTTTCGATCTGATTCGGGCGGCAAGCATCAAGCCCTTGTCAGACAAAGCCTGACCGCCTAACAGCAGAGCGCAGTTTTTGCTTTTTTGAAGCAAATCAGCAGCCTGCTCAACCATTGTTTCTTCCACGGGGAATGCCTCTTTATCGGGAAAAACGGTATGTCTGTCCGTCACTTCCGCCCACTGAAAATCACCGGGCGCGATCAGGGTGGCGATTCTCCCGTTCAAAGCATGGATAATGCCCTCACGGGTGTCGCTGGCCAGGTCATCCGGGGTTTTCACCGTTCGGTGCCAGGCGGACACGCTCCCGGCCAGGGCCTCAATATCCATGGCCAATAACGGGTCAAAGGGCAGATGCCAGCTTGCGTGCTCGCCCACCACATTGAGCATCGGAGATTTTGCCCGCCTGGCGTTGTGAAGATTGGCGATGCCGTTGCCGAATCCGGGCCCCAGATGCAATACCGTCATGGCCGGTTTCCCCGCCATGCGCGCATATCCGTCCGCCGCGCCCGTGCAGACGCCTTCAAACAATCCCAGCACCGCCCGCATGCCGGGAACGCTGTCCAGCGCGTTCACCAGGGCCATTTCCGTTGTGCCGGGATTGGCGAAGCACACCTCAATGCCCGCTTTTACTGCGCTGTTAATAATAAATTCCGCTCCGTTCATTCATTCCCTCCATTTATTTGGCCATTTTGCCGTCGGCCCTTCACTTATTGAAAAACATCAATTCAACATGCCTGTATCCGTTGACCTTTTCTATTTTTCATGCGATAAATCAGTATTAAAAAGCAAGCACTTCAAGATTGATATGGATGAAAAAATATAATTTTAAGGAGATAAACATGCTGAAAACCAGGTTAACCGAACGTTTTGGAATCAAACACCCCATCGTCGGCGGGGCCATGATGTGGATTTCCCGTGCCGAATATGTGGCGGCCATGAGTGAGGCTGGAGGACTCGGCATCATGGCGTCGGCCAATTACAAATCCAAGGACGCCTTTGACGAGGCCATCACCAGAATGAAATCCCTGACGGACAAACCCTACGGCGTGAACATCAACTTGTTTCCAAGCATGACCCAGATCGACAATAACGACTATATCGATGTCATGGCGGACCACGGCCTGAAAATTGTGGAGACCTCCGGTCATCACGCGCCCGAAGAGCTGGTGGGACGGTTCAAGGATCTTGGCATGACCTGGATTCATAAATGCGTAGGCGTCCGCTACGCCAAAAAAGTGGAAGCCATGGGCGCTGACGTGGTGACCGTGGTGGGATATGAAAACGGGGGTGCCACCGGAAAGCTCGATATCGGCACCATGGTCCTGGTGCCGGTGGTGGTGGACGCGGTGAACGTGCCCGTCATCGGCGGCGGGGGCGTGTCCGACGGCCGGGGCCTGGCGGCGGTGCTGGCCCTGGGCGCGGAAGCGGTCATCATGGGAACCCGGCTGCTTGTGACCAAAGAAGCGCCCATTCACGACAATATCAAAACCGCCCTGCTGAATGCTTCGGAACTGGACACCATGCTGGTGATGCGCTCACTAAACGCCACCCACCGGGTACTGGCCAATGAGGCTGCCAGAAAATGCCTGACCCTCGAAGAGGAAAAGGCGGAATTCATGACCCTCTATGAAGTCATCAAGGGCGAAAACGCCAAACAGATGTACGATGAAGGCGATGTGGACAAAGGCATCCTCGCCTGCGGCCAGGGAATCGGCCTGACCCATGACATTCCGACCTTAAAGGAGCTGTTTGACCGCATGGCCGCGGAGGCGGAGGAGCGAATGAAATCGTTGACAAAGGGCCTGTGAGGAAAGATGGGGAGAGCAGGGGCTATTAAAATAGCTGATTCGATAGAAAAAAAATTACGAATTACGAATGAGAAATTACGAATGAATGAATGAATGAAAAATCATTTTTAAATCCGCCATTCGTAATTCGTAATTAATAATTCGTAATTCAATTGCCTTCATCAACTGTGAACTTTTATTTCCAACACGGAGTTGCATCCAATGATCATGAAGCACGTTCTGGGTCTGATTATGGGCGGCGGCCAGGGTTCAAGACTGTATCCCCTGACCAAACTGCGGGCCAAGCCGGCCGTGCCCATCGCCGGAAAATACCGGCTCATCGATATCCCCATCAGCAATTGCCTGAACTCCGGCATTGACAAGATCGCCATTTTGACCCAGTTTAATTCCGCTTCCCTACACCGCCATATTCAGCGGACCTACGCCCGGGACATGTTCACGGAAGGGTGGGTCCAGATTCTGGCAGCCGAGCAAACGCCCCAGAGTACCCTCTGGTATCAGGGAACAGCGGACGCGGTTCGGCAGCAAATCATGGAAATCGAAGCCGCGAACACGCGCTATGTGGTCATTCTTGCCGGAGACCATCTGTATAATATGGATTACCGGGAATTTGTCTATTACCATGTATCCAGCGGCGCGGACATCACCATGGCGGTTCAGCCTGTGGGCGCAGACACGGCCCCTGCCCTTGGGATTTTAAAACGTGACGACAGCGGCCGCATCATCCAGTTTACGGAAAAACCAAAGGCCGAGGCCCTGGCCGGTCTCGAAAGCATGCCAGGCACGGAAAACCCGTACCTTGCGTCCATGGGAATTTATGTTTTCACGACAGACCTGTTGTTTAAGGTGCTTGAAAATAAAGGGGATGATTTCGGGAAAAACATCATTCCCGCCATCATCAATGATTACAACGTGATGGGATATATATATAATGATTATTGGGCCGATATCGGTACCATCCGCCGGTTTTATGAAGCCAATCTCGAAATGGCGTCCCCGGAGCGGCCCTTTGATTTTTATAACCCTGACCGGCCCATATACACCCGGGCCCGTTTTCTTCCCGCATCGGAAGTCCATGGCGCAAGGCTCAAACATGTGCTGCTTGCGGACGGCTGCCGGATACTGGACGCTGAAATCACCCAGTCGGTCATCGGCCTTCGATGCCTCATCAATTCCCAGGCCATTATCCGCTCTTCGGTGATCATGGGCGCGGATTATTATGAAACAGACACGGACATTGCGGAAAACCGACAGTTGAAAAGGCCCGATATCGGCATTGGAAAAGGCACGAGCATCGAAGCCGCCATTATCGACAAAAACGCCCGCATCGGGAGCAATGTGAATATTCGGCACCTGCCGGACCGTCCGGACAGTGAGGCGGAAAACTGGGTGGCGCGCGACGGACTTGTGATTGTTCCCAAGGGCGCGGTGATCGCGGACAACACGGAAATTTAGATAATAACGGAATCGTGATTGAATATTTTATATGTTTCACCGGAGATTGCCCCGTTTGCCAAATCCGGCGGGCTGGCGGATGTGGCCAGCGCCCTGCCCAGGGCGCTCAATAATTTAGGGCATGATGTGCGTTCGGTGATGCCCAAGTATGCGTCCATGAATAGCGCGGGCAATAACGCGGACTTGACCCGCCTTGAAACAGCGCCTTTGCGTATTCCCATGCATGACGGCATTCACGGGGCCGGGCTCTGGCAAAGCGAAAGCAAGGGATCACTGGTTTATTTAATTGAAAACAATGAGTATTACAACCGGCCAAATTTTTACGGCACCGGCAACCAGGATTATCCGGATAACCTTGAGCGGTTTGTGTTTTTCTGCAAAGCCGCCCTTGCCTGCTGCCGGGCCGTTGATTTTTGGCCCGATATCATTCACTGCAATGACTGGCAGTCAGCCCCCATGGCGGCCCTGGTCAAACTGGCGAATGCCGAGGATTCGGAAAATACGCTTTACGGGCAGCCCCGGCCCGGAATCGTCTTTTCCATTCACAATATTTCCTATCAGGGCGTTTTTCCCGAGACACTCTGGCATGTGTTAACCCTGCCCCATGATTATTATCGGTATGATTTTGAGTTTTACGGGCAAATTAATTTAATGAAAAGCGCCATTATTTTTTCCGATGCCATTCATACTGTTAGCCCCGCCTATGCGCGGGAAATCCAGACCACGGAACTGGGATTCGGCCTGCAAGGCGTGCTTCAGGCCCGAAGCAATGATATTTTCGGTATTTTAAACGGGGTGGATGACGATGAATGGTCGCCGGTGAGCGATCCTCACACTTATGGCATTCATTTTACCAATGATGACAGGGCGGGAAAGCGGCTCATCAAAACCGCGCTTCGGGCGGAATACGGCCTGCCGGATATGGATGATGCGCCCCTTATCGGCATTGTTTCACGGCTGATTGACCAGAAAGGCATTGATCTCATCACAGGGTGCGCGGAGCGCGTGCTTTCAGAAAACACCCAGTTGTTTGTTCTGGGTTTTGGAGAGCAGCGGTATCATGATTATTTTGAATGGCTGTTGCGCGCTTATCCCGACCGGGTGCGTCTATACATCGGGTTTAACAATGCCCTTGCCCACAAAATCGAGGCGGCCGGCGACATGTTTCTGATGCCGTCCCGGTTTGAGCCTTGCGGACTTAACCAGATTTACAGCCTGAAATACGGCACCCTCCCCATAGTGCGGCATACCGGGGGGCTGGCCGACACCATCCAGGATGGCGTCAACGGTTTTTCTTTCCATGAAGCAACGCCTGACGCGCTTTTTGATGCCATCCACCGGGCCTGCGGGGTTTACCGTGGTGAGCCCGAAACCTGGAAACAGATGATGGATTTTGCCATGAGACAGAATTTTTCCTGGCGGCGAACTGCCGAAGAGATCCTCGATATTTATCAGCATGTTCTGGATAGAACCGATTAATTGAATACCACAGGAAATTTACCGATTATGGCGCAAACCATAAACCTGAATCATATCACCATTGTTTTAAACCGCCCCCGGTTTCCGGAAAATATCGGGGCCGCGGCCCGTGCCGCCAAAAATATGGGCATCACGCATTTAACGGTGGTCCAGCCGGAAAACGACGACATGGATAAAATCATGCGCATGGCCACCCACGAAGCCCGGGATATTGTGGAAAATATGCAGCGATTTGATGATTTTTCCGATGCCATCGCCAACTTTCATTATGTGGCGGGCACCACCGCGCGCCTGGGCGGAGAGCGCAAAGCCGTCTGCCGGCCTTCGGAAATGGCAGGTCTGCTCACGGATATTTCCCAAAATAACCAGATCGCCATTGTGTTCGGCCCCGAAGACCGGGGCCTGGTCAACGAGGAAATCCGGCTGTGCCATCAATTGATTAACATCCCCACCGCTGATTTTTCATCCATCAATTTGGCCCAGGCGGTTATGATAGTCTGTTATGAATTGTTCCAGTCCAGCCTCGCTGAAACCCGGCATTTCACTCCCCGGCTGGCCACCCGGCATGAGCTGGACGGCATGTATGAGAAGCTCCGGGACGTTTTGGTACGCATCAATTATATCCTGCCGGACAATACGGATTACTGGATGAGCCGAATGCGCCAGTTTCTTGCCCGTATGCCGCTCCGGGCCAGGGAAGTCAGCATCATCCGGGGCATTTGCCGTCAGATCGACTGGTACGGGAAAAAATGTTATATGGACGGGAAAAACGGTAATCCTTTTAACGCCAATTTTGAAAAGAAGGAGGACGCCCATGATTGATCACCCTATCACGCGAAGAGAATCCTTACAAAAAATCGGCAAAATTTCCGCGGGCATTACCTTAAGCGCCGGTTTGTTCGGACCGGTTACAAAGGTTCTCGCCAACGTTGCGGCATCTAAAGACAAACCAGGCGCGGCATGGATGGTGGAAGGGGTGGGCGAACAGCCCGGTTATTGCGTCAAAACCCTGACACGAAAAATGTTTGACGCGGCGGGCGGCATGGGCAAATTTGTGTCCAAAGGGGATGTGGTGGTATTAAAACCCAATATTTCCTGGGCCCAGGCCCCGCACCTGGCCGTCACCACCAACCCGGAAGTCATGATAGCCGTCATCGAACTCTGTCAGGAAGCAGGCGCAAAAAAAGTGCGCATCGCGGACAATACCATCCACGACGCCGGGCGATGTTTTTCCGTGACCGGGGCAGCCGGGGCGGCGGAAAAAACCGGGGCTGATCTGGTCCATCCCCGGTCTTCCATGATGAAAAAAATAAACCTGCACGGTCATCGCCTGGATGTCTGGCCCGTGTTCACGCCCTTTGTTGAAGCCGATAAAATTATCAATATTCCGGTGGCCAAGGTTCATGGGTTAAGTGTGCTGACGCTGGGCATGAAAAACTGGATCGGCGGGGTGGGCGGCAGGCGCAGCGCTCTGCACCAGGACATTCACCAGAGCATTGTGGATCTGGCGCAATTTTTCCGTCCCCACCTCACGTTGATTGACGCGACCCGGATCCTGACGGCCAATGGACCGTCTGGAGGCAATGTGGCGGATGTTAAAATATTAAACCGCCTTATTTTAAGCAATGATCCTGTAGCCGCCGACACTCGGGCCGCCGAGTTTTTCGGCAAAACGCCGGAAGAAGTCGGGTTTATCGCGCTTGGGAATAAATGGGGTCTGGGATCAAGCGACCTTGACCAGATGCGCAGGCAATCGGTGGTTCTGTGAAGAGCCGTCGCCTGCTCTGGATTCGAAGACTCAGCCAGGCGTTTTTTTTCTGCCTGTTTTTCGTTCTGCTGGTGATGGCCCAGCTGCCAAAAGATGTGTCCATGGACTATTCCCAGACATTTTCGGTACCCGAAAACGCCGAAACATCCAGAACTTTCGCCTCGCCCGACATCCGCATCAGCCAGCCGGTGGCCCTGTTTTTTCAGATAGACCCCCTGATCTGGCTCTCCTCCGTACTTTCCGCCCGAGAGTGGCTCCAGGGATTCGGGTGGGCCATCGCCATACTTCTCACCACCGTATTTTTCGGACGTTTTTTCTGCGGGTTCATCTGCCCCTTCGGCACCTTGCATCACATGGCGGGGGCTGTCCGACCAGCCTTGAAAAAAAAGGAAATGATGGCGGCCAACCAGACCGCAGGCAGCCGCCGCATCAAGTATTTTCTGCTGATCGCCATTTTATCGGCTTCGGCCGTAGGCCTCAATTTTGCAGGGCTTTTTGACCCTATCTCATTTTTGTTCCGAAGCTTGGGTCTTGCGGCGCTTCCGTCCGCAGGGATAGGGTTCCATGATTTTTTTGAATTTCTCGCCGCAAGCGATATCAAAATTCTCAATTATCTCGGCTACGGCGGAGAAGCCCTGGCTGCCCCGGTATTCGGGTATGAAAACAAGGTGGTCCCAACCGGATGGATCATCGGCATCCTGTTTCTCATTATTTTATTTTTAAACCGAATCCGTCCCCGTTTCTGGTGCCGGACCCTGTGCCCCCTGGGCGCGCTTTTGGGGCTGTGTTTCCGATTGCCGGTGCTTCGTCTTAAAAAAAAAGCGGACAAATGCACCCATTGCGGCCGATGTGTGCAAACCTGTCAGGGCGCGGCTTCCCCGGAACCAGGAACAATATGGCAGCCGGACGAATGCCTGATGTGCTTTAACTGCACCACCGGGTGCCCGGAAAATGCCCTGGCTTTTTCCTTTAAAACCGGGGACGCCAGAAAGCAAAAAACCGATATGGGCCGCCGGGCCCTTATTGGCGGCATGGTGGCCGGGGTTTCGCTCCCCCTCCTCGGCAGACTGGACGGCCGGTCAGACCGGCATCCGTCGCCTTCTCTCATCCGGCCCCCCGGCTCCCTTCCGGAACCAGAATTTTTAGACCGGTGCCAGCGGTGCGGGCTGTGCATGAAGGTCTGCCCCACCAATGCCATTCAACCGGCCCTGTCAGCCGCCGGTATGGCCGGGTTCTGGACCCCCGTCCTTGTAATGTCTTTAGGGTACTGCGAATATTCCTGCACCCTGTGCACCAGCGTTTGTCCCACCGGGGCCATCAGGCTGTTGTCCATGCGTGAAAAAATCGAAACACCGATCCGCATCGGGTCTGCGTATATCGATCGGGGCCGGTGCCTGCCCTGGAACGGCAACGCGCCCTGCATTGTGTGCGAGGAACACTGCCCCACATCCCCCAAGGCCATTTATTTCAAAGAAGATGTCATCACCCGGAAAGGCAGCGAACCCATTCCGGTCCAGCTTCCTTTTGTGGATCTGTCCCGGTGCGTCGGGTGCGGGATATGTGAAAATAAATGCCCGGTAAAAGGCAAACCCGCCATCCGGACCATCTCCGCCGGGGAGTCCCGGTCTTTGGATAATCAGATATTGCTGTAACCATGAATAAGGTAAAACATGAAAAAATCCGGTAAAAAGATAACCCCGGCGTCACGGGAATGGCTAACGGAAGGTAAAGCGCCCCGCGGGAATTATTTTCTGATTATCCTGCTGCTTCTTGTTTTAATGGGCTGCTTTCATGTTGTCTCCCCTTATATCCACCCCATCATCATCGCAGCAATACTTGCCAGCATTTTATTCCCCCTGCACAAACGCATCGAACGCCTGTTCCGGGGAAAGAAAAACACGGCAGCCGTTATTTCCTGCCTTTTTCTCACCATGGTAGTGGTGCTGCCGATGATCCTGATTCTGCTGTCCGTGATTCAACAGGGCATCCAGTCTTTCAACGCAATTTCCCTTTGGGTGGAGACGGTCAAAATCCAGGATTTAATTAAACATCCCACAGTGGTTCACGCCCTCGAATGGATAAACCGGGTGATGCCGGATGTCAAAAAGGTATTTCCGGATATTGACTTAAAAAACCTGCAACTGGATAAAATGCTGCTTACCGTGACCACCTTCTCCGGCAAAATGCTCATCAGCCAAGGCGGCAATCTGGCGGGAAATATCACCGCCATCATTGGAAAATTTTTCCTCATGCTCTTTTGTTTTTTCTTCTTTATCCGGGACGGGGAAAAAATCCTGGACGCCATTCTTCATCTGATCCCGCTGTCATCCATACAGGAATCCAAGATTATCAATAAAATGAAAATTGTTGCGAAATCCGCGCTGCTGGGAACATTCGTCACGGCCGTGGCCCAAGGGGCCGCCGGAGGGCTCGCTTTCTGGATCGTCGGTCTGCCCGGTCTTTTCTGGGGCATGGTCATGGCTTTCGCCTCCCTCATTCCCATGGTGGGAACCGCGCTCATCTGGATTCCGGCAGCGGGGTTTCTGTTTATCACCGGCCAGTGGGGATATGGTTTCTTTATGATTATCTGGTGCGTGGTGGTCGTCGGCGGTCTGGACAATCTGGTGCGCCCCCTGTTTATGCAGGGATCCGCGGATATGAGCACCTTGATGATATTTTTTGCGATCCTAGGGGGAATTCACACGTTCGGGCTTCTCGGACTGCTTTACGGGCCGATTCTTTTCGGGCTGGCCATGGTGCTTCTCTATATTTATGAAATTGAATATACGACGTTTTTAGATAACCAGGACAGCCTCAAAACCAACTGCTGATTTTTTGGCTTTGATCAAAATTTTGGCCGTTTTTTTACTTCAACTGCCGGATGCTACCGGCATTTATGGAGTGCGGCGGCTTGACGCCGCTTGATGCGAGGGCAAGCCCTCGCACTCCAAAAAAGCATTACGCTGCCATGGCCGAAACAATGATCAAGGCTGATTTTTTTATATCGTTTCGTCAGCCTATTTATCGTTTTGTCGGCGTATTTATCGTTTTGTCGCTTCAGCCTAACCATCCTCAATATCATAGTTTTTTTAAAAGTTGACATAGAAATTTATTTATGAAATGGATAACAAAATATTTGTCGCGACCCAATGCAACCCGCCGCCAAAATCAATTGAAACAATTTTTCTGGGCGTTGTTTCCATGAATTCATTACACAAAATATTGATCGCCAGTTGTTTCACCCTGATCCTTTTGCTTGTTTATGTGTTCATTCCCCGCCCGAGCATCGCCCTGAAGCCGCTGGGTGATGATGCCATGATCCGGCTTTCTCCTAATACGCAGATCGCCAGCGTCAAGCACGAGGAAAATCTCAAGCCCTTAGACGACGACTCCTTAGAAGTCCTTTCTCCCGCAACAACGGAAAATGCGTCGCCGCCGCTATCGCCCGAGCAGCATTCGGCCATTCTGCAACAGGAATTTGAGTCTTCCATGTGCTTTCAAAAATGCCATCAAAAAAACGACTTTTCCCCATCCGATAAAACGAAAAAACAATGGCAGGCATTAATCGAAAACAACGGCCATGATGTTTTTGAAAAACTTTCCTGGGAAACTCCCCAAAAAAAAGAATATGTACTGCTTTACCTTTATGAAAACGCCAAAAATACCGAATTGAAATCCGAAGGCATCGGGGTCTGGAAACCATAACCACAAATGAGGGAAACAGTGACGTCTATCAAAAAAGCGGCCCATATTGTCATTTTTTTAAATTTGGTTCTTTTTTTTTCAACCGGTGTATGGGCTGAAAACAACCAACGGGCATCCCAGCCACCCCTTCCGCAAAACCAGCAAATTTCACCACAACCGCCGTTACCTATCCAAGAAACACCCATAACCGATCAAGAACGGCCCGTCTACGCAGACAAGACCCAGGAAGCGCTTACCCCCATCGAAACGCCGCGCATCTCCGGAGAATTAAAAAAAATCGACTTTGAACATTCCGTTTGTTTCAGATGTCATCAGGCGACTGATTTCGAGCCTTCCAAAAAAACCGAACAGCAATGGCGGATGCTCATTGAAAAAAACGGCCATGACATATTTAAAGAAATCGTTTGGGAGTTTCCCGGTCAAAAAGAACAAATCCTTGATTATCTGGTAAAACATGCCGGCGGGTCCGGCGCCGAGGGAATCGGCGTCTGGCATTAAAACGGTAATAATCATTATTCATATCCGGAGGTAGCCATGAGTTTTGTTAACAGGTGCAACTGTGTCTTGTTCTTTTTATGCCTTCTCTTTTTTGCAGCCGTATCCGGTGCTGAAGAGTCATCTTCCCCTTACGCCGAGTCCAGGAACAAGCAGCTCCAGAATCAGGTGGATGAGCTGAACACGCAGTTGGATATCCGAAAAATGGAGGCTGATGCCCTCAAAAGCGCCATCAAGGAACAGCAGGAACAGATTGACGGTTTAAAAACCAATATTGCTTCCGTTTACAAGCAAACCATTTCCGATGCGGGATTGATTGAAAAATACAAACTGGGAAACAGCGTCTACCTACAGTCCACTTATTATGACCTGACCAGGGAAAACAACCTGACGGATGACAAAAGCAGCGACAACGCTTTTACCAATCAACTGGATCTCAAAATATCGGGGCAGCCAAGCGATGAAATCCAGTTCCACGCCACCATGACCATGTACAAACTCTGGGGGGCCTGGAACACCCCTGGTGATGTGATGAGCAGCGATTTCAGCTATTCCGGCAAGCCCTCGGATGCCGGCGTCAAAATCAAAAGAGGATATGTGGATTACCGGCCCGAATGGCTGGGACAAGCCGTGAACCTGACATTCGGACGCCTGCCCACGTCCGATGGATACCTGACTACCTACCGCTATAACCGGCCGGTTCAGACCAGCTACCCGGATCTGGCGTTCAACGCGGAATCAGACGGTATCGGGTTGACATTTTATCTTGAAAACCCTGTTGCGAAATCCTTCAATCTTATCTATGCCCGGAGCGAAGACGACACGGATTCTTCTCCGTTTGCAAAAGACGCCCAGGGACTTGAAGATATTGATTTTTATGCGGTTCAGGCAAATGGGGAGATGCCGTTTCTGGACACCACCCTGTTTACCTTTCAGTGGCTTCGGGTGGACAATATACGGCCCACGGGCGACGACCTGATCCGGGACATGATCGCCTTCTATGATCTGCCCATTCAGAGCATCGAGTTTCCCGATGAACTCGGATGCGTGGACAAACTGACCCTCCAGATGGACAATGACAAGATATTCGATCTGCCGCTGGATGTCTTTGCGTCCGTTTCATGGAGTTCCACCAATACCAGCAAAGATCAGGTGATGGTGAACGGACAGCCCTTTAACCCGGCCATGCTGCCGCAGGATCTGCAACCCTATACCCGGTATCTTTACCTGCTCTCCCCGGACAATCAGGAATCCCATGAAGGATATGGCGTATATGCCGGCATGCGCTATAATTTTGAATCCGACGCCCTCCGCAACCCCAAGCTTGGATTTGAATATTTTAGCGGTTCAAAATACTGGGTGGGTTTAAGCATCGCCGCCACAGACCCCTATCAGAAGCTCAATACGCGGGGTGATGTATGGGAAATATACTATATCCAGCCCTTTGTGGAAAAAATGCTTCAGATGCGCACGGGATATCAGGCTATTCAGCGCGATTATACCGAATCCCTGATGTCCGGACTCTATGGCCCGGCGACCACAGCCGATGAAGATGACACATTGTTTTATCTGAGCCTGGATTTTATGTTCTAATCACCTCCCCTGCCCTGCCCCACAGCCAACCGAAGGAGCTGGCCATTCCCGGAATCGCGGGAATGGCCAGCTCCTTCGGGCAACTTCGTTCCAGCGGTTTAATCCTCATTCCGGCCTTGTTTTGGAGTGCGAGGGCTTGCCCTCGCGATTGCGCGGCGGCAAGCCGCCGCACTCCATACGAGCACTCTATGCCGATAGAGAATGAACAAGATGGCCGAAAAGATATTCATTGCCGTAAAATACCCGTAGAGACAACAGGAGCAACCCATTCATGCCGCGTTTGACGGAACAGGAACAACAGGAAATCATCCGCTTCATCGAAGCGGACAAACCGCTGCCGGACAAATACCGTTTTTTGCTTTTCAGGGACAAACGCGAGGTGGAACTGGTCTGGAACGGCAAAACCAATGACGTATGCAATATTGTGCTGCCCTTTCAGACCATCGAACAGGTAGACGAACCCCGGGCCGAAAAGCCGGAGGACACCGAAACGCAATTGTCGCTGTTTGATGAGCGCGGCCGCCAGCTCAAGGGCTGGACCAACAAACTCATCTGGGGCGACAACAAGCTGATCCTCGCAAGCCTGAAAAACGGCCCCATGCGGGATGAAATTGAAAAGCACGGCGGCCTCAAGCTCATCTATATTGATCCGCCTTTTGACGTGGGCGCGGATTTTTCCATGGATATTGAGATCGGAGGCGATACCTTTACAAAAAAGCCCAATATTCTGGAAGAAATCGCCTACCGGGACACCTGGGGAAAGGGCGCGGATTCCTTTATCAGCATGATTTATGAACGCCTGATCCTGATGCGGGATTTGCTGGCAGAGGACGGGAGCATTTATGTGCATTGTGATTGGCGAGTGAATGTGTATATCCGTCTAGTAATGGACGAAATATTTGGAAAAGATCAATTCAAAAATGAAATCACATGGATTCGATCGACCAACCCTAAAGGCTCGCAACATACCGCTCAGAAATTTGATATCTTCACGGATACTATATTATATTTTGTCAAATCACCCAATGCTCCATTTTATATTCAAGATGTTCGGCCTATTTTATCAGAAGATGAGCTATTAAAAAAATATAGATATGTCGATCAAAAAGGCAGGTATTACGATGGACCGGTGATTCGGTCCGTAACAATGGGGCCAAGGCCTACAATGGTTTATGAATACAAGGGATACACGCCTCCAAGTTGTGGATGGCGTTTAACCAAAGAAAAACTTGAAATTCTTGATGCCAAGGGTGATCTTGGCTGGACAAGTAACGGTAATCCATTCCGCAAGCTTCGACCTGAAGATGACAGAGGCCATCCTGTCGGCAATATCTGGAATGATATCTCTCTGATTAACTCTCAAGCTGAAGAGAGAATTGGTTATCCCACCCAAAAACCCGAAGCCCTGCTGGAACGCATCATCAAAGCCTCTTCCAACGAAGGCGACCTGGTGGCCGACTTTTTCTGCGGGTCCGGCACCACGGCGGCGGTGGCGGAAAAGCTGGGCCGGAGATGGATAGTCTCGGATCTCGGCAAATTCGCCGTGCATACCACCCGGAAACGCCTCATCAACGTCCAGCGCCAGCGCAAATCCGAGGGAAAGGATTACCGGGCTTTTGAAATCCTGAACCTGGGCAAATACGAGCGCCAGCACTTCATCGGCGTGAACCCGGACCTGCGCGAGGAAGAGCGCAAAAATCAGATCGCCGAAAAAGAGGCCGCGTTTGTAGAGCTGATTCTCAAAGCGTATCAGGCGGAAAAGGTCGAAAACTTCGCCTGTTTTCACGGCAAACGGGCAGGGCGGCTGGTGGCGGTGGGGCCGGTCAATTTGCCGGTGACGCGGCTTTTTGTTGAGGAAATCATTCTGGAATGCCGCAAAAAACACATCACCAAGGTGGATATCCTGGGTTTTGAGTTTGAAATGGGCCTGTTTCCCAACGTGCTGGACGAGGCCAGGGCCAAAGGCATTGACATCGCCCCGAAATATATCCCGGCCGAGGTGTTCGACAAGCGGGCCGTGGAGAAAAACCAAGTGGTGTTTCATGATGTGGCGGCCATTGAGGTCAAACCCCTGGTGAAACCGGGCAAAAAAGGAAAGGCCGGCACTGTCGCCGTTGAACTGACGGATTTTTCGGTTTTTTACTCTCAGGACTCCATCGCCAATGCTGAGACCGCGCTGTCGGCGAACAAGAAAGCGGCCAGTAAAATCGTGGTGGAAAAGGGCCAGATCGTGAAGGTGAGCAAAAACGCCAAGGGCGTCGTCACCCGCGAAACCCTCACCCGGCATTGGACCGACTGGATTGATTATTGGGCCGTGGATTTCAATTTCGAGAGCAAACGCGAAATCATCCGTGTGAAGAACTTTGAAACCGGAAACTTGGAAGAACAATGGACCGGCGACTATATTTTCGAAAACGAATGGCAGAGCTTCCGAACCAAAAAAGACCGGACCATCGAACTGACGAGCGTGGCCCATGAATGCCCGCCGGGCCGCCGCAAAATCGCCGTGAAAGTGGTGGATATTTTCGGCAACGACACCATGACCATTGTGGAAGTTCAGATTTAAACCGTTTTTATGGAGTGCGGCGGCTTGACGCCGCAGTAAGCGAGGGCGAGCCCTCGCACTCCAAAAAAATTAAAAGAATGGCACGGTCTAATGTGGAGTGCGGTAGCTTGCTACCGCGATTTGCGGCGTCGGTCTATGCGGCGGCAAGCCGCCGCACTCCATGGAAACTGCCGCATTCAAAATTAAAGGATGTCTATGACCGAAATTCAGGACAATCCCATCCGCCGGAAATGGGTTCATGCCCCGTCCCATATATTTTTGCCGAAAGCGATATATATCGTCACCGCCGGAACCTATCGCAAGGCCCGGCTGTTTGACACGCCGGCCAAGCGGGATTTCCTTCTGCACGCCTTGCTGGCGGAAACGGAACACTGGGGCTGGCGGCTTGAGGCGTGGGCGGTCATGCCGAACCATTATCATTTTGTGGCCCAGGCCCCTGAAATGGGCGAAAGCCTGAGACGCATGATCACGGCGCTGCATTCCAAAACCGCCATTTGGCTGAACAAGGCGGACGGCATAAGCGGCCGCAAGGTCTGGTTTCAGTATTGGGACACCTGCCTGACCTACGAGGGAAGCTATCTGGCGCGGCTTCGGTATGTGCATCACAATCCCGTCAAGCATGGGCTGACCCAAAAGGCGGAAGATTATCCGTGGTGTTCCATGGCCTGGTTTGCCCGGAAAGCAGCGCCGGATTTCCAGGAACGGGTTTTTTCGTTTCCATGCGACAATATAACCATAGCGGATGATTTTTAGCATGGAGTGCGGCGGCTTGACGCCGCAAAGACCGCCGCCGCGGTAAGCGAGGGCGAGCCCTCGCACTCCATAAAAAATTACAAGAATGCCGCAAATTAAATAAGGTGTAATGTGGAGTGCGGCGGCTTGCTGCCGCTATTATCGGCGGCAAGCCGCCGCACTCCATGAAGAATAACGAGGTCTATGCGGCGGCAAGCCGCCGCACTCCATGGAAAATATCAATAGAACGTTTCCAGCATTAAGGAATACAAAATGGCACTGCATCCTGATTTTCCCGGCTCCCCCCACGCCATCCTTGACCCGGCTGTCCGCTGGTTTCCGGCGGACGAGGCGTTGCGGGACACGACCATGGACAAACTCATGCCGCCGCTGGTGGCCCAACTGCGCAAAAAAGTGAAGGAATTCCGGGACAGCGGATATGCGGGTGCGGCGGACACGAGCCGGAGCCTGCTCAACTGGTGGTTCAAAACCCCGCACCTGCTGGAAGGGGCCTATCTCTCCCGACCCGCTGCCGGGTCCGAGGATGAAAGCCTGTCTGAATTTCAGTATTATTTCGCCCAGAGGGAGGCCATGGAAACCATTATCTTTCTGGTGGATGTGGCAGGCGTGAAGGACAAGTTCGACCTCATGCGGTTTGACAGCTCAGGCTTTGTCTCTGCGGGGATGTTCGACGAGAGCTGGCGGCGGTTTGTGGTGAAGATGGCCACCGGAAGCGGCAAGACCAAAGTGATGAGTCTGGCCATTGCCTGGAGTTTCTTTCACAAATTGTATGAACCGGACTCCGGACTTTCGCGAAACTTTCTGGTCATCACCCCCAATATCATCGTGCTGGACCGCATTTATCACGATTTTCAGGGACTACGCATTTTTTTTAAGGATCCGGTGCTGCCGGACAACGGATTTGAGGGACGCAACTGGCGGGACGATTTTCAACTGACCCTGCACATACAGGACGCGGTGCGCGTCACCCGGCCCACGGGCAATATTTTCCTGACCAATATCCACCGCGTGTATTCCGGGGAAGAGATTCCGCCCTCTCCCGATGATGACAACACCATGGATTATTTTCTGGGCAAACGGCCCACGGGCGCGACCACGGATTCCAAGGTGGATCTGGGCATGATCGTCCGGGACATTGACGAGCTGATGGTGGTCAACGACGAAGCCCATCACATTCATGATAAGGAACTGGCCTGGTTCAAATCCATTGAAGACATCCACAACCGGCTGCTTCAAAAAGGTGGGGCCTTGGCCCTGCAAGTGGACGTTACCGCCACCCCCAAACACAATACCGGGGCCATGTTTGTGCAGACCGTGGCCGACTATCCGCTGGTGGAAGCCATCTGGCAAAACGTGGTGAAACATCCGGTGCTGCCGGACGCGCCCAGCCGGGCCAAACTCTCCGAGCGTCAAACCGCCAAATATACCGAAAAATACGCCGACTATATCGACCTTGGGGTGATTGAATGGCGCAAGGCGTATGCCGAACATGAAAAAATGGGCAAAAAAGCCATCCTGTTTGTGATGACCGACGACACCCGAAATTGCGACGATGTGGCCGAATATCTGGAATGCCGCTACCCGGAGCTGAAGAATGGGGTATTGGTGATCCACACCAAAAACAACGGTGAAATTTCCGAAGCCGCTTCCGGAAAGGCCAAGGAGGAGCTGGAAAAGCTGCGCAAACAGGCCAATGATATCGACGCGGCGGACAGCCCGTATAAGGCGGTTGTCTCGGTGCTGGTGCTCAAGGAAGGATGGGATGTCAGAAACGTGACCACCATCGTGGGCCTGCGGGCCTATTCCTCAAAAAGCAATATTTTGCCGGAACAGACCCTGGGGCGCGGCCTGCGAAAAATGTATCCCGGCGGGCTTGAGGAATATGTCAGCGTGATCGGCACCAATGCCTTTATGGAATTTGTCGAGTCGATCCAGGCCGAAGGGGTGGAGCTGGAGCGCAAGGCCATGGGCGAGGGCACCCAGCCCAAAACGCCGCTGGTGGTGGAAGTGGACAACGAAAACCCGAGAAAAGACATTGCAGCCCTGGACATTGAAATCCCGGTGCTGTCGCCGCGCATTTTCCGGGAATACAAGAATTTGCGTGATCTGAATCCCGAAACCATGCAATTTCAGCCCGTGGCACTTCGGGAGTTCAGCGAGGAAGAACAGCGGGAGATTGTTTTCAAGGACATCACCACCGGTGAAATCACCCACACCACCCTGCTGAACAGCGCGGGCGCGGCGGATTTCCGCAGCGTGATCGGCTATTTCGCCCAGACCATCATGAAGGAACTGCGGCTGTTCAGCGGGTATGATGTGCTTTACGCCAAGACAAAGGCGTTTGTGCGGAACCTTTTGTTCGGTCAAACGGTGGATCTTGAAAGCCCCAATACCTTGCGGAACCTGTCGGAGATGGCAGCCACAAAAACCGTGATTGAGACCTTCAAACGGGCCGTCAACGCGCTTACCGTGCAGGACAAGGGCGATGCGGAAATCCGGGACACCATCCGGCTCCGGCACACGCGGCCTTTTGTCGTCAAAGACCAGGGCTATCTGCTGCCGAAAAAATCTGTTTTCAACCGGGTGATCGGAGACAGTGGTTTTGAGCTGGAATTCGCCGGATTTCTGGAAGACTGTCCGGATGTGATATCTTTTGCCAAGAATTATCTGGCCGTGCATTTCAAGCTCGATTATGTCAACAGCGATGGCGATATTTCCAACTATTACCCGGATTTTTTTGTCAAATTATCCGGCGGGCCCATTGTCATAGTCGAAACCAAGGGCCAAGCGGACCTGGATGTGCCGAATAAAATGTTGCGGCTCCGGCAATGGTGCGAGGATATCAACCGGGTTCAGACGGATGCGGCTTATGACTTTGTCTATGTGGATGAAGAGGATTTTATGAAATATCAGCCGGGGACATTCCGGCAGTTGATGGATGGATTTATGGCGTATAAAAAAGCGGAAATATAAAAAAAATTCCGGCCACATTTTTGGAGTGCGAGGGCTTGCCATCGCGATTGCGCGGCGGCAAGCCGCCGCACTCCATATAAGCCAATCCATGCCAATTTTACAATTACAGCTTGTCAATCACATGCTTCACCCGTTTTTCAATCTCATCCCTAACATTTCTCACAAATTCAATGGGTTGACCTGACGGGTCCGGAAGATCCCAGTTTTCATAGGTCACGCCGGGAATAAACGGGCATTCTTCCCCGCATCCCATGGTGATGACCATGTCCGGCCGGGTCTGGGCCAGAACCGCATCAATGGAGCGGGGAGACCGGAATGCCACGTCAATACCCGATTCCCGCATGGCTTCTTCCATCAGGGGGTTTATGGCTGCCGCAGGCGCGCTGCCAGCGCTGAAAACATCAATTTTTCCACCGGCATGGTACTGGGCGAAGGCGGCGGCCATCTGGCTCCGTCCCGCGTTTTCTCGGCAGGCGAACAAAATTTTCTTTCTGGTCAGTAATGGCGTGAGCCGGGCGACTTCCTTTTGAATGTCCGCGTGCACAGTTTCATGACGCTCCATATCCCCAAAATTTTCAATCCGGGGATACGTCAACTGGCCGTGATAATCCGCGCCAATGGCGTCAAAAAAATATTTGGCCGTCAGCACCATGCCCTCAAACAGATTTTTCCCTTTGGTGGCTCCCACCGCCAGAAGAATGCCCTTGCGGTCCGGCCGGCCAGGATCGGTGAGGCCCAGCTTGTATTTCCTAGACCACAATGTCTGGGTGCGGTCAATGAGGGTTTTCATCTGGGCCGTGGCGTTGTAAAAATAGATGGGCGTCGCCGCCACCACCACATCCGCCCGGCGCAAAAGCGCAAACATTTCTTTGGTCATGTCATCGTCCTTGATGGAACAAACCCCTTTTCGCTCGCAATTCCCGCACCCAATGCAGGGCTTGATATGCTTGTCCGCCACATGGATAGCCAATGTTTCCGCGCCTTTTTTCTGGAGTTCCGCAAGAAACGCCGTGAGCAGATAATTGGTATTGCCTTTTTTTCTCGGACTTCCCTGTAATCCCAGTGCAAACATAATCTGTCCTTTATATAAGGGTTATGGAATAAATGAACGATTCATAAGCCGGAAATTTGCATCCATGCCTGCCTGGCCAGAAAACCGACCGGCAGCCTTCGAAGATGAAAACCTTCAAAAAACATGACTTGATGAATATCTTTAAGTAATTTTTCAATCAGGGGCGCTGCCTTTTTAGATTTTAAATGCCCTAGGGCCCAGGCCGCATATCCACGATGAACGGCATCCCCGGATTGCAAAAACGGTATTAAATAAATATCCGTCTGATCGAGATGGGCGGGATGCGCCTGGGCCAGACGGCCAATGCCCCAAAGGACGCCCCTTTGCAGGATTTCATGTTCCAGAAAATTTTCATCCGGCCGGACATAGGATCGCAGCATACGGGAAAATTCATCGGCCAGCCGCTGGCTCCGGGCCATGATTTCGCCCATGGCTTCCGGAGCGCCCCAGCCGATGCCGCCGGATTCATCATTTAAACTCCACATGAGCCGCCGCATGATCACCCTCGCGGATTCGATATTGTCATCCGCCAGCATGGCCACCACCCGGCCCGTGGCCGCAATGGCCCGCCAGCGGATGATTTCCTCCCGGTCGCAAAAAAAGGAAATTAGCGCGTTCACGCTCTGCCGGGCCGGATACCGGCAAATGGCATCCATGGACGCTTCGATATCATTATCCGCGGCCAGCAGTCCCCGGATAAGCGGCTTTATTTGTCTGGTGTTATAATCCACTGTTCTCATTTCTTCGTCTCATGGGTTTTTCGCAGCAACGCCGCAAGTTCCTCGATCTCGCCCAAATCCTTGGTCATCATGGCCCAGCCATACCAGTAGGCATAGTCCGGGTTCACATGGAAACAACCCTGATAGGTGCGCATGCGGTGCTTCATATACATTTCAAACAACACCTGGTCGATATGGGACATGGTTTCCATGCTTTTGCCGCCGGTTCTCATAAAATAAAAGAAATCCGGGTAGGCGAATTCATATTCGGCGGGCTTTGGGATGATGCCATCCTCATACAGCGCGGCCACAATGTCAATGGCCTGGGCCATGAGCCGGTCCGCCTTTTGCATCATCTCGTCCCCCATCTTGAGCTGGGTCTCCGCATAGGTTTTGGAATGGCACTGGCTGCAAATCGCGATCATTTTATTGCGTTCATTCTGCCAGTCTTCTTCGGTCAAGCGGGCCATATCCAGATTTTTAATGGCATCCAGACGCTTGGTGGGCTCTCCGGTTTTCGGGTTTAAAATGCCCAGGGCCTTTAAGATGGTGACCCGGTCTTCGGCCCATTGCTTATCCGTTGGCAGAGGCAGCCGAACGCCAAAAAATCCCCAGGCCGTCCGGTTCGTATGGGTGCCGTTTGGCAGATGGCAGGTCTGGCAGGTGGGCACAGCGGCGTCTTTGGGCAGGCGGCCAGCGTCCTTGGTGACCCAGCGGGTTCCGTGCTTGGCGGGGCTCCACATTTCCCACTGGGGATGGTCATATCCCATGTGGCACTGCTGGCAGGCATGGGGATCCTGGGCTTCTGATTTGGCGAAGGTGTGCCGGGTGTGACATTCGTCGCAGGAATTGTTTTGATACCGGTTGCCTTTTTTCTTGAGATCCTGCCGTTCCGCATCACTCTTGATGCCCATATTGTGACACCCGCCGCAGCCGCGCCCGCCTTCCATCAAGGCATCCGGCTCCAGATGGGTGACATTGATGGCGTTTAAGGACTTCCAGCCGTGGTTATGCTTGCCCTTCTGGAACTGCTCGAATTGATCGGTATGGCACTCGCCGCAAACGCTTTCATCCGGGAGGCGGACCAGGGACGCATCGGTGTCCGTCTGATGGTCTGTGCCGTGACACACGGAACAATCCACCCCCATTTCCGCATGGGCGCTGGATTCCCAGTCCGTCACATGACCGGCCGTCACCTTCCGGTGGCAGGTGATACAATTGATCTCCTCTTCCGCAGCCTCGCAAAAAGACAGACCGCCGGCCATCAAAATCATGGCGGCAACAGCCATGGGTAAAAATCGAATAAACATGATTCGTCCTTTAAAAAAATGATGGTTCTATTTCTTATGCGCCCTTAAATCAACTCTCTCCCCAGGAAATACAATCCGCCGGACAATGCTTGATGGCGTCATCCACTTCACTTTCCGGGTATGCGGGCAGATCAGACACCTGCACATATCCCAGATCGCTGACATGAAACACCATTGGGCTGATTTCCTCGCAAATCCCGCACAAGATGCAGTCGCTCAGTTCCACCACCGGATATTTCATGGCGATTCATCCATTATTTACCGCCTGGCCGATTTGGCGGCCAAAGGCAATGCAGGATGCAAGGCTTTCGTCATCCGGCACATACTGAATCCGAACGGATGGTGTGATAATTTTAAATTTCATGGCTTCCAGCTCCGTCTGCACCAGCTTGACGGATTCTCCGCTCCAGCCGTATGAACCAAAGGCGGCCCCGATTTTATTCTGGGGTTTTAATCCTTTCATGTAGGTCAGCACATCGCTGACCGTGGGAAATATGCCGTTGTTCAGGGTCGGCGAACCCACCACAATGGCTTTGGCGTCAAGGGCTTCGGTTATGATGTCGCTGCGGTGGGAGCTGCGGATATGAATGGGTTTTGCCGATACGCCTTCCTGAAAAATCCCTTCCGCAATGGCGTTTGCCATTTTTTCCGTGCTGTGCCACATGGTATCATATACCACAATGGCTTTTTTCTCTCCTTCCATGCGGCTCCATTTCACATAGGCATCAATGATCTTGCCCGGATCCTTGCGCCAGATAATGCCGTGATCCGGACAGATGATCTTGATGGAAAGCCCCGATGCCTTGAGGTCTTCCACGACTTTCAGCACCTTGGCGGCATACAGCATCAGAATATTGGCGAAGTATTTTTTGGCATGGGCCATGATGGTATGGCCCACCACATCGTCAAAGGTCTCAAACCCCGCGTAATGCTGGCCAAACGCATCAGAGGAAAATAGAATCCCGTCTTCCCTGCAATAGGTGAACATGCTGTCCGGCCAGTGGAGCATGCGGGTTTCCAGAAACGTCAAGGTCCGGGTGCCAAGGTTCAATGTTTCGCCGTTTTCCACCCCGTGGTAATTCCATTTTTGGGTAAAATGGGCTGCCAGATTTTTTAAGCCCATTTTGGAGCAATACAGGGGTTTGTCCTCTCCGATGGCGTGCATGATGCGCGGCAGGCCGCCGGAATGGTCCATTTCAGTGTGATTGCTGATCATGATATCGATTTTTTGGGGATCGATAATTTGTGATATATTACGGATGAGTTCGTCTTCAAACCCTTTTTTGACGGTGTCGATCAATACGGTTTTCTCATCCACGATCAAATAGGCATTATAACTTGAGCCTCGTTCGGTGGAATACCCGTGAAAATCCCGGATATTCCAGTCAATCACGCCGATGCTGTAAATTCCTTTTGCAATTTCAACAGGTTTCATCTTTTCCCCTCTGTTGGCGTATCCATTCATACAAAAACCGGCTTTAAGAAACCACAATACAAGCGGACGCTTAAAGCCGGTATAAGGGCTACGGGCAAAAATACAAACTATTCTTCTATTGAAAAATCGTTCTTCTCCGCGCCGCACACCGGGCAAACCCAGTCCGCCGGCAATTTGTCAAACGCCGTGCCGGGCTGGACGCCGTTGTCCGGGTCGCCAGCTTCAGGGTCATACACATACCCGCAAATATTGCATACATACTTATCCATTAATTTCTCCTTTGTTGATAAAATTACAGGCCAAAAACGGGACAATCCGTTATCTCAAATCCATTTTTGGGAGGGCGTAAAGCCATCCGTCAGGAGCGGGATTTATTCCCAACCCGGAGCGGGAGGGCGTAAAGCCCTCCCCTACTGGGGCCGCGCATGGCATTCCGTGCACTTGACCGGCCCGGTTTTTCTCCCTGCCGCGACATTGGCTTTATGGCAGGCAATGCATTTGCCGTTCATCACCTGCTGGTGCTTTAATTTTTCCTGGGTGATGAGTTCCCGGATGACTCCCGGTTTTTTGGGAAACATATCGTGACAGGCGTTACAGTTATTTTCCAGGGCTTTTTGATGCAGGTGGTGCGGAAACATTACCTGGTTCATTTTAATTTTTTCAAAAGTCACCATTTCAGCGCCTTTACCCGCTGCGGGCTCTTCGGCGTATAAAAATCCGGTAAAACAAAACAAACCCATTGCCGCAAGCATCCATATCAAAATTCTTCTCATTTTTTCTCCTTTGCTTATGATTAATAAGCTTCCTCTTCCAATAAATCATGCGCCCCGAGTTTATCCGAAAACAGATGATAGGCCCACAGTTGATACCCAATGACCAGGGGAATAAAAAGCAATACCACCACCAGCATAACAGAAAGCGACAACTGGCTGGCCGAGGCATTATGGGCGGTCAGTGAATAGGCCGCATCCATATTTGACGGCAGCATATTGGGAAACAACCCGATAATGCAGAAAAAAACCGCGCTGACAATGGTCAGGGCGGAAGCCAGCCAGGCTTTGAAAGCGTCTTTTTTAACAATAAACAATTTAACGGCAAGCAAAGAAACAACACAAATCAGCGGGACGGTAAACAGGGCCGGGTGTGACAAATAATTCGCATACAGGGGCGTTGAAAACCAGGTGGCGATTAAAAATACCACCGCAACCGCCAGAAGACCGAACCATAATTTCTCCACAGCGGACATACTGCGGTCATGCAATGGACCGGATACCCGGATGGACAGCCATAGCGCGCCGTGAACCAGAAAAAGCATCAAAAACAGAATGCCGCCCAGAACGCCATAGGGATTTAACAAATACACCAGACTGCCGCGATACCCGGTCTCATCCATGGGCAATCCCTGAAAAATATTGGCAAACGCAACCCCGAACAAAATGGCCGGAACAATGCTGCCGATAAAAATGCAGGCATCCCAGAAATTCCGCCAGGCCACGGATTCCACTTTGCTGCGAAACTCAAAGGACACCCCGCGAATAATCAGCGCGAAAAGAATTAACAGGAGGGGCGCATACAAAGAGGAAAACATCACGGCATAAACCTTGGGAAAGGCGGCGAACGTCACGCCCCCGGCGGTGATCAGCCATACCTCATTGCCGTCCCAGAGCGGACCGATGGAATTGATCATCAGTCGCCGATCCGTATCGCTCTTGCCCAAAAACGGCAGCAATACGCCGACACCCATATCAAAGCCGTCAGTCATAAAATAAACCGCCCACAATAGGCCCCAGATAAAAAACCATGTGGTTTGCAAAACATCCATTTCCATTTTCCCCCTGTAAATCGTCCTTATTAAAAAAAACAAGACCAAACATCCATTAATCGGATGCCTGCTCCGGACCTTTTTTCGCGTTCTTGAAGATCAGATAAAAACCCAGAGCCCCCAGAAGACCGTAAACCACGATAAACCCGATCAGGGAAAACAAAACCTGAAATCCTGCTATCGGAGACGCGGCGTCGGATGTGCGCATCAGGCCATATACAATCCAGGGTTGCCGTCCCACTTCCGCCAAAACCCAGCCCAGTTCAATGGCAATATACGGCAGGGGAATGGCAAACAGCATGATGCGGAGGTAATTGCGGCTTTCCAGGAGACGGTTGCGCCTGAACATGCCATAAACGGTCAAAAAGATAAACAGGGTTCCCAGGCCTACCATGACGCGAAAGGAAATAAAGGTGAGAAGCACCGGCGGCCGTTCATTCGCCGGGAAATCCCGGAGCCCTTTCACTTCCGCATTAAAATCATGGTATCCGAGAAAGCTTAAAATACCGGGGATGGAACCAAACTCAACAAGGTTCCGTTCATTTTTTTCATCCGGAACGGCGAATACATGCAGGGGCGCTCGGGTGGTGGTTTCCCAGTGGGATTCCATGGCCGCCAGCTTGACCGGCTGCACTTTCGCCACATGGACCCCGTGGGTGTCGCCGATTGCGGCCACAAACAGGGAGCTGGCCAGTCCGAACACCAGGGCGATCTTAAAGGACCGGGTAAAAAAATCAACATGCTGATTTTTAAGCAAATGCCAGGCGCTGATGCCCATTACAAAAAAAGCGCTGAGGACATAAGCCCCGCTCACCGTATGAAAAAATTCCAGAATGCCGAACGGATTGGTGACCACCGTCCAGAAACTCTCCAGCTCGGCCCGGCCGTTTCGCATCACATATCCCACCGGGTGCTGCATCCAGCCGTTGGCCAGCAGAATCCAAATGGATGATAACGTGCCTGCAAACGCCACCAGCCACATCACAATGGCATGGGCTTTGCCGGAGAGCTTTTTCCATCCGAAAATCCATACCCCCAGAAGGGTGGATTCGAGAAAAAATGACGTAGATGCTTCAATTGCCAGGAGCGAGCCGAAAATATCTCCCACAAATTCCGAATACCTGGACCAGTTGGTGCCAAACTGGAATTCCAGGGTGATGCCGGTCACCACTCCCACGGCAAAATTGATCAAAAACAATTTGCCCCAGAATTTCGTCATGGACAGGTAAGTTTTATCACCGGTTCGGACATACATGGTTTCCATGTACGCCATCATCACGGAAAGGCCCAGGGTCAAAGGAACAAACAGAAAGTGAAACATGGTCGCAGCCGCAAACTGCAACCGTGACAGGAACACAACATCCATCCGGCTCTCCTCCTGTACAAAAATTACTATACTCGCGATAGGTTACGGTGAATGGTGCTTATGCGCCGCCCTCCAGGGTACACTGCGTAAAATCAATTTCCTTCCCGCATTTGTCGCATTTGTGCTTTTTATTGAATTCGTCTGAAAAAATTTCTTTGGGCTGCCCGCAGGCCGGGCATTTGCAGGTAAAGGATTTAAGGCTTTTGAATTGTTCGTATCCAGGGCAATGCTGGGGTGTCGTCATGATATTCTCCTTAATTTACAATCGTTATTTGGACCCGATTCTCGGGTCAACCCCTTTATCCACACAATCCGGCGTATAGCAGGAATTATCAACAAATTCGCATCGCTGCTTGCACGACGGACAAACTTCCGGCGGCGCTTGCGCTTCCAGGGTATATCCGCAATTTGAGCATTTCCAACTGGGCATCGTTATTTCTCCCTTGCTGTAACTGATTGGTTTAACTTGCTTTCCAATGGCCATGGAGATTGCAGTATTCACGAGCGACGACATTTGAGGCTGTAACCTGGAATACGGCTTCCGGGACATCGCCGGGACTCAGGAACTGACGGTATATTTTGCCGTCGGCAATGAGCTCAATCCATTGGATATAATGTTTTTCTTCCATGGGATGCGCCACTGCGCCCACCTTGACCTTGTATCCGCCATCAATTTTTTCAATCACCGGCACATGCTTTTCCTTGGCTGCGTCAACGGTGTTTTCATTCATCAGCACCATGGGCTGGCCACAACATACCAGCGTGCCGTCGCTGCCAAACAACACTTCCACAATATTGCCGCACAGATTGCATTTGTAAACCTCAAGACGCTTTGCCATGTTGAATAGCCCTCCTTGTTTAATTTATTGTTTGATATAAATTGGCGATTTCTACCGGGTGTTATTTATAAGCCATGAGTTCTTTGCTCAAAATACGAATATGGGACATTTCTTCTTTAATGATATTATCAATCCGCTGGTTGCCCAATTTTCCGGGAACCAAATCCCGCATGCCCAGATAAAACACAATGGAGTCTTTTTCCGCGGTAAGGGCGTCTTTTAAAATCTCCCTCATGGACGAAACATCAATTTTTTTGTCAAAAAAAACCTTGGTGTCCGCCAGGGCCTTGACATACAAGGCGGCTTCGTCATTCGGATCAAATGTCGTGGGAGCGGTTTCCTTTTCCGTCAGTTCTTTTTCCAGATCGGCAAATATCTGCTCGTGCTTTTCTTCCATTTTTGCAAGATGCAGCAAAAGCTTTTTTTCCGCGTCCCCGGAAACACCAGCGGCCGCTGTTGTATAAAATTTAACCCCGTTGCGTTCAATTTGTTTCGCCATCTCAAATACATCTTTTGCGTTAAAGTCAAAAGCCATTTTCCCCTCCATGTAATAAGCGATTAATTATTGGTATTTGTTTAATTTTATAAATTTTAACAAATATGTGTGACGTTTGCGATAAAATTTTATACCACATAAAAAAAATAAAGTCAGGGATTAATCCCACTTTCCTTTCTCCATATGTGCTTTTTGCTCATCTTCCGCGATTTTTTTTATCCGGTAAGCGGAATCCCTTAAAATGCCATAAAGAATGCCGCATCCAACATCTTCCCGGGCGCTGTCCCCGGAATTGGCAAGCGCAATCATTTTTTCCACCAGATCCAGGGTTTTCTTGATATTTTGATTGCAGGCTTTCAAAGTGGTCTTTATCTCCGTAAAATTATAAACATTGAATTTTACCAATTCAAGTTACATGCCAAGAAATATAAAAATCGGATAAATACCGTGGATCACCTCATTTCTTGTGAATTTGCCGGCTTATGCCATCCGGCCAAATGAAAAGGCTCATAATAAAATAAGATGACTGCAACGGCATCATGAAACAAAAATGTTTCATGATGCAATCCATGATACATAACTGATGCATCCCACATAATTAAAAAGGAAGGATTCTGGTGAAAAAAATTGACACGGACGGTCTGGCGCTGCCGGAGCTGATACCCGGCCGGCTGATCAAACGATATAAGCGGTTTCTGGCGGATGTTGAACTTGAAACAAGCGAGGCGGTGACGGCCCACTGCCCCAATACCGGGGCCATGACCGCCTGTTCCGCGCCTGGGCAACCGGTTTATCTCTCATACCATGACAACCCGAAACGCAAATTCAAATACACCTGGGAATTTATCCGGATGCCCGAATCCATGGTCGGGGTGAACACCATCCTGCCCAATAAACTGGTCCGCCATGCCATAGAAAACGGGCGGATTGCAACATTCGCGGGCTACGATGACATCCGGCCGGAGGTGAAGGTGGGGCGGCATCACCGGTTGGACCTGATGGTCACCAAAATTGGAAAGCCGCCATGTTATATTGAAATCAAAAACTGCTCGCTGGTGGTGGATGGGATCGCCTGTTTTCCCGATGCAATCACCGCTCGTGGAAGAAACCACCTGATCGCGCTTCAACAGCTTGCGGCCGATGGAAATCGTGCGGTGATCTTTTTTCTGGTCAACCGGATGGATGCCGTTGTCTTCCGGCCTGCTGACCATATTGACCCGGCGTATGGCCTTGAACTGCGGAAGGCGATAAAAAACGGGGTTGAAATCATGTGTTTTGATGTGTCTATTGCGCTGAACAATGAAAAGGGAAATGGCCTGAACCGTATCTCGCTGCGCCATGCCCTGCCCTGTGAGCTTTAAGCATTTTTAACGGCATCCGGCGCGGCTACCGGGTACTGGTTCAAAAACCGGTAAAGGGTGGCGCGCCCCACACCCAAGAGACGGGCGGCTTTCGCCTTGTTGTTGTCCGTTTTTTCAAGGGCGAAGGCCACTGAATCCAGATCCAGTTTTCGCAACGGTCCCCGGCGATTTTTTTCCGGCAAAGGTCCGCCGCCAGATGACTTTTTCTGATAATGCAATTCCACAATCTCCATGGGCAGATCAGCGACATGGATCTGATTATCGCGGCTTTTCACCACCGCATATTGCAGCACGTTCTGGAGCTGGCGGACATTCCCCGGCCATGCATAATCCATCATTAGAGACAAGGCGTTGGTGGAAATGCCGATGGGATGGCCGCCGCCATCCTTTTCCAGTTGTTTTAAAAAATGCGCCACCAGAAGCGGAATGTCATTTTTCCTTTCTCTCAGCGGCGGCAGGTGGATGGGGATTACGTTTAAACGGTAATACAAGTCTTCCCGAAATTTTTTATCGGCCACGTCCTGCTTTAAATCCGAATTGGTTGCGCTGATAATCCGAACATTTACGGAAACAGTCTTTTCCCCGCCGAGTTTTTCAAATTTCCCGGTTTGCAAAAACCGGAGCAGTTTCACCTGCATTTCCTTGGACAGTTCCGCCACTTCATCCAGCAACACCGTGCCGCCGTCAGCTAGTTCAAACCGGCCTTTTTTATCCCGGATGGCCCCGGTGAACGCCCCTTTCACATGACCGAAAAGTTCGCTTTCAATCAGTCCTTCGGGCAACGCACCGCAGTTAATAGGCACAAACGGCGCACCGCTCCGGCGGCTTCCGGCGTGAATCGCTTCCGCCACCAGTTCCTTGCCGGTGCCGGTTTCCCCGGACACATGCACCGGATAATCGTACCCCGCCAGGTCGCGGATCTGCTGAAATACCTGAAGCATTTTCCGGTCATGCCCGATAATATTGGCAAACCCCGTTAATTCGGCGGTCCGCAATCGGAACCGGATAATATCGGTCACATCCCGGAGACACGCGACAACTCCCAGAATCTGCCCGGAGTCATCTTCCATTTTTGAAACCGACATTTCCACATTTCTGGTTTCGCCGTCCTTGGTAATGATGCTTAACGGGTATTCGGCGCTATCCGGCACAAAGCCGTGATGGTTCTTAAACAGGCATCTTTCGCCGCAAAACGGCTCGCCAAATGCCTCGTGACAATCCCGATTTAAGATTTCGTCCCGGCTGAAACCGGTAATGCGTTCCGCTTCCCGGTTAAAAAAGAAAATCCTGCGGTTCAAATCATGGGCAATAATGCCCTCTTTCAAATTATCGAGAATCCGGATCAGGTTGTCTTCACTCTTCAGTATCTGCTTTAACTTTTTCTCTATCATTATAAGGGCATTCCGCTTGGAACAGGTTGTTTTTTATTGGCTATTTATTATTACGAATCCGCCAGCTTGCCGGTTTGGGCCAGGAGTTCCAGACCTTTAATATCAAGCAAGGTGATCTGGCGGCCCTGGACATCGAGAAGGCCCTGCCCCGCCATTTTTGCCAGAATTCTGGACAAGGTCTCGGGGATGGTGCCCAAAAGTGCGGCAAGCTGGGATTTGGAAATATTTAAATCAATTATATTCTTTTCTCTCTGTTCGATATGGAGCATGATAAGATGCGCGGCCAGGCGTCCCGGAACCTCTTTTAAGGAAAGATTTTCAATCTGGATTGTAAACCGGCGAAGTCTCAAGGACAATACCGCCAGCATATTCAAGGCCAGGGAAGCGTTGGCTTCAATAAGCGCAATGATTTCTGATCTGGGAAAAAACAAAGCCCGGCTTTTCGTTATGGCTTCCGCGTTTGCCGGAAATGTCTGCCCGGAAAACACCGGCACTTCGCCGAACGGCTCCCCGGGTCCGAAAATATGAAGAATCTGCTCTTTTCCTTCCGAAGACAGCTTAAATATTTTAATCATGCCGTCCGCATTGATATAAAAACCATTCCCGGAATCTCCTTCCGAAAAAATCAGTTCATTTTTGGAGAATTCACGCACCCTCGAAATTTTCAGCAAATCCTGGATATGCTGTTCCGGCAAGCCTTCAAAAAGAATCGTGTGGGAAATCAGATCATGATATTGTGACATTTTTGACACCATGTTTATATTTTTGTATTCCTTGACCTAAGTCAATGAGCTATTAAAATAAGTCTATAAAATAATTAACAACAAATTACAAACCTGGAACACAATTTTTTAAAAAACAAGACTGGAGGGTCCATCATGAAATGTCCTGGACAAGACAGCAGATACTGGAAACCCGGCTCCATTTTTGAGGCGAATTGCCCCGAATGCGGAAAAATTGTTGAATTTTTTAAAGATGACACCACCCGCAAATGCCCAAGTTGCGGGCATCGCTTCGCCAATCCAAAGCTGGATTTCGGGTGCGCGGCCTATTGCAAATTCGCGGAACAGTGCATTGGCACGCTCCCGGCGGACATGCTGGCCAAACGCGACGATTTGCTCAAAGATCGCATCGCCATTGAAATGAAAAAATATTTTAATAAAGATTTCAAGCGCATCGGTCACGCATCACGGGTGGCCCGGTATGCGGAAAAAATTGGCATGGCCGAAGGCGGCAATATGGCCGTCATTCTGGCGGCCGCATATCTTCATGATATCGGCATTCATGAGGCGGAGCGGAAATACCAGTCCACGGCATCCACCTATCAGGAGCAGGAAGGCCCGGCCATCGCACGAAGCATCATGGAAGGGCTTGGCGCGTCTGCCCCATTAATTGACGAGGTCTGTGATATTATTGGTCACCACCATCATCCCAGACCCGAAGAAACCCTGAATTTCAAGGTATTGTATGACGCTGACCTCATTGCCAATGTGGAAGAAAAACAGAAAGAGAGCCCAAGTTCACGCGAACAACTGGAACGTATTGTCAGCCGGTGTTTTTTAACGGAAAATGGCCGGACAACAGCCGAAAAAATTTTATTGCCTTTATCTTAACCATACAGGAGTAAAAATATGAAAAAATTACGCAAAATAATTGAAATCGATGAAAAACTGTGTGACGGTTGCGGTCAGTGTGTGCCGTCCTGCGCGGAAGGCGCGCTGCAAATTATTGACGGGAAAGCACGTATTATTTCGGACAATTTGTGCGACGGCCTGGGCGCCTGCATGGGCGAATGCCCGACCGGAGCATTAAAAATCATTGAGCGTGAGGCGGACGATTTTGACGAAGAAGCCGTGGAAAAACATCTGACGGCGCAGGATTCCAAAAAATCTCCCGAACCGGCCATGGCCTGCGGATGCCCGTCGCAACAGATACAATCGTTTGGAAGTCCCTGCGCGTGCAGCGATAATCAAGGAACATCAGCGGCTGCGCCAATCATGGGCAAAGCATCGACGCAACCTTCCGCCCTGTCCCACTGGCCAGTCCAAATCCGGCTGATCCCCGCCAAAGCGCCGTTTTTAAAAAACGCCGACCTGCTGGTGCTTGCCGATTGCGCGGCAGTGGCCTGTCCTGGCCTTCATGCGGATCTGCTGCAAGGAAGGGTGGTGATGATGGGTTGCCCGAAATTTGATGATGTGGATGAATATGTCCAAAAATTTACGGACATATTCGCCACCGCCGGCATCAACAGCTTGACGGTGGTTTCCATGGAAGTTCCCTGCTGCGCCGGACTTTCCTGGATTGTTAAAAAAGGACTGGCGGCGGCAGGCGTGAATATCCCGACGACTGAGCTGATTATCGGCGCACAGGGCAATCTTGTATCCAAAACAGTGGTACCAAACAGCAAACAAACCGCAATTGTTTAAATCCGCGGGGAAAGGCCAATGAAAATCAAGAACTGCCAGATCAAGGGCTACCAGATAGACGCCTGTTTTAGTGCAGGGACTTGTCAGAACGCTATTTCCACCTGTGATATACGCAATAAAATTGAATACTTGCTAAAAAAAGAGGGTTTGTCTGGGTTTTTAAAAAACCGGGTGAAAGGGGAAATACGGTTTCACCATGAATTTAAAATTGCCGTATCGGACTGCCCCAACGCCTGTTCACAGCCCCAGATCAAGGACATCGGCATTATCGCCGCAAAAACACCGGAAATAACCGATATCGAATGCATCCGTTGCATGGAATGCGTCCGGACGTGCAAAGAAAACGCCATCGTTTTGCATGAACCGGACACATGCCCGGCCATTGATATTTCCCTGTGTGTCGCATGCGGCCAGTGCATTGCCAAATGCCCCACGGGCACGCTGGCCGTCAGCAAAGAGGGCTACCGGATTCTGCTGGGCGGAAAACTGGGCCGCCATCCCCGGCTTGCCAGAGAATTGCTATGCATTTATTCGGAAGCAGAGACGCTTGCCATCGTGGCCCGGTGCATCGCGTATTATAAGGCGGAAAGCCGCAACGGAGAAAGATTCGCCGACCTGATGGCAAGGGATGAGGTTCTGTTAACGGCGCTTACTGGATAGGTGGGGTATCCAGTGGCCGGCAGGCGAATGCTGTTCGTAATTCAACATCATCTCCCCTGCAATGACAGAAACGATAACCCATGTCCCTTTCGTTATGCGGAACAAACAGACAATACCGGACACGGCGTCCGGCGGATCACGCGGTCAGTGGTGGAGCCCACCAGCAGATCCTCCACCATGCCATGGCCGCGAATGCCAAGGGCGATAAGGTCGATATCATTCATTTCCGCATATCGAACCAGTTCTTCATAGGGTTTTCCCACCAGCAGGTGCGTGTGAAGGGTCAGCCAGTTCATGGCGTCTTTTGGCACCATGGATTTCAGTTTTGCATCGATCATGTCATACAAATCCTGCCTAAACTTTTCCCCCTGATCTACCGACATATTAAACAGATCCCTGTACCCGGAGGGCTCCACCACATGAACCAGATGCAGTTCGCTTTCAAATTCCTGGGCGATGCTGAGACTGTTGTCAAAGGCCAGCTCCGAATCTGATGAAAAATCACATCCCACCAGTATCCGTTTATAAGGGAACCTCTGAATTCCGGCAAGCGTATCTTCCGTCTCACCCCGCAGCACGATCAGCGGACAGGGGAGAATCCGTATCAGACGCTCCGTGACAGACCCCAGAAAAAAACGCTTCAGGCCGGATCGCCCGTGCGTTGCGGCAATCACCAGATCCGCGTGGTGATCATTCACCAGTTGGGCGATTTCATCCGTGGTGTTTCCCACAGCAACCAGGGCATGATAATTAATGGCCGCACCGCTGACCAGCCGATCAATCTCCGCCCGGGCATATTCCATAAACCGGTTTTGGTGGTCGATGGGCTCCAAAATAGCTTCTCCGTACATGGAAACCGTCGGGAAGTCCACCACATGACAAACGATCAACTTTGCATTAAATTCTTTCGCCAGGGTGATGCCGTATAACACCACCTGTTCCGATAACTTTGAAAAGTCAGTGGCGCAAAAAATGGTATTGATGGATCTACGCATGATGCCTGCCCTCCCTGTTTAATGATTATAAAAGTTGGGGTTGCATGAAAACTGTTATTGAATATTATGTTTATTTTTATATCACAATCACAATTTTCGGACAACATTTACCTGACGGGAAAGATAATTCGTATCCATTGCCTGTTTTTTTAATCGTCATCCTGGGCATAACTTGGACAGTCTGTTTTTTCTGCGATATGGGGTTTGATGTCTAAAATCGGCGTTCCGTCAATCATGTCCGCGTGTTTCACCATTAAAACATTACCTGATACGCTTAACACGCTCAGCACCGATAACCCGATAGGATTTGGCCGAACCGGGGAACAGATGCTGAAAACACCCATGGGGCCTTTTTTATGAGGCGGAGACTGGACCAGGTGTCTGGATTCGAATCGTGAACTCTTGTGAAAATAAAACAGCACGATAATTTTTTGGCCGGCCGTGATGTCCTTCAGCCCTTCCATATACGCCGGATCGATTTCTATCTGTCCCTCTACTTCGGAGACAGACCAGTGCCGGGGTATGCTTGTTTCGTCTGTATGGAATACCCCGATGGGCGACATGGCAATGTTCATCAGCGTCTCTTCTCCTGGCTTTTCAATTCATTATATTGATTTACCTTATTTTATCCGCAATTCCATGCTTTTTCACCATTCTCGCCACCGCCTCAATATGAAACGTATGGGGAAACATGTCCACGGGCTGAACTTCCGCCACCTCATACATATCCTTCATCAACGCCGCATCTCTTGCCAACGTCGCGGGATTACAGGAAACATACACAATGCGTTCCGGGGACATGGCCAGCACCTGTTTGACCACGTCCGGGTGCATGCCGGTCCTGGGGGGATCTATAATCAGCACATCGGGGGTGCAGGTAATGCCCGCCATCACCTCACGGATGTCCCCCACCATAAAGCGGCAGTTCGTCACCCCGTTGCGGCGGCAGTTTTCATGGGCATCCGCAACCGCGCTTTCAACAATCTCAATGCCCGTGATCTCAGAGGCCGCATCCGCCAGCCAGATGGGGATGGTTCCGGTGCCACTGTACAAATCCAGAACTTTTTCCGCCCCTGACAGCCCGGCGTATTGTTTGACTGTGTCATATAAAACAGCGGCCCCGCGAGTATTGGTCTGAAAAAAAGAATTGGCCGAAATCTCAAATTCAAACCGACCCAACCGCTCTTTCAGACACCGATCCCCGGCCAACAATACTTCATATTCGCCGATGGCTACGCCGGACTTCTGGGAAGTGATATTATTGACAACCGACACGATACCTGGAAATTTTGCGCACAGCTCGTCCGCCATCACCTGCACCACTTTCAGGTTTTCCATGGCCGTGACAATATTTACCAGCCACTGATCATGCGCCACCGAATGCCGGAGCATGAGAAACCGCCAGAAACCTTCGTGGGAGCGCAACCCGTAAATGGGAAGCCCGGATTGTTTTATATTGCGCTTCACTTCAGCCAAAATCCGGTTGCCGGTTGACGGTGGGAGAAGGCAGGCATCGATATCCAGAACCTTGTCAAAAGTTCCGGGAACATGGAGACCCACGGCAAAACTCGTATCTATTTTGTCATTTCCGAGTTGGTCGGGCATCACCCAGCGCCGGTCGGAGCAGGAATACTCCATTTTGTTACGGTATTCAAAAATGCGTTCGGACGG
>Ga0209467_1000120_pt1 | contig 142680 bp, 150 predicted proteins | sample Higcelwee11metaG_FD_187175 | JGI IMG/M metagenome (GOLD analysis project Ga0209467, IMG submission 187175) | Freshwater pond sediment microbial communities from the University of Edinburgh, under environmental carbon perturbations - High... | ecosystem: Environmental > Aquatic > Freshwater >...
AAAGACACACAGCTGCAAATAAAACAGTTGAAAAACAGCATAGCACAAACACAGCTTTCACATGAAAACAACCTGAATGATCTTAAGTCCAGTACAGTTATTGCACCTATAGATGGAGAAATCACAGACATTCAGCCTAAAGAGGGAGACACTTTATCAAACAATGGAACATTATTGACAATCACAGATAAATCCAAGCTTAAATTATTAGTTCCCTTTAATAATACATATAGAAGTAAATTAACAATAGGTCAGGAGGTTTCAGTAAATGCTTTTGATACAGCAACAGAAGAACTGAATAATGTTAAAGGAAGTATCTCAAGCATCAGTTCTCCCAATTATACAACAAGTGATGGGTCTGAAGTCTACAATGTCGGAGTTATCATTGAAAATTCCAGTTCTCTTACTGAAAATATGGTTGCCAATGTAGTAATAAATATTGACGGAAATGAATTAATAAGCAAAGACAGCGGCAGCTTAAGCTATATTAAAAGTATGACAGTCAAAGCCGAATCTGGAGGAAAACTCGAAAAACTTAATGTGGAAAACGGTCGGAACATAAAAAAAGGCGATGTACTGGCAGTGTTCAACAATAAAGACCTGCAGCTTACTATAGAGACAAGTAATTTGAAGCTGGAAGATTTATATTTGCAGCTTGAAACAGCAGAAAAGAAGCTTCTTGATTACAAGATTTATGCACCCTTTGATGGAACTTTTACTCTAAATGACATTGGACAGGGCAATAGTATTAAGCAGGGTGATATTTTAGGAAGTGTTGCAAATTATGATACTATGGAGTTCAGTATAGATGTTGATGAACTTGATATATCAAAAATAGCAGTAGGACAGCCTGCAGATGTGACAATTGATGCACTTACTGAAACAACGGATAATCCTATTAATGGCACTGTAACTAAAATTGCAGTAGAAGGAAGCTCATCTAACGGAGTTTCTACATATCCGGTAACAATTCAAATGGAACAGAATTCAGCCCTTAAAGGCGGTATGAATGCAAATGCAGAAATAATAGTAAACCAGAAAACTGATGTCTTATATGTTCCAATAGATGCAGTGCAAAAAAGGAATGGTAAAAGTTATGTGACCGTTGTAAGCAATGCAGGCAACACAGCATCTGGAACATCAAATAGTAAGCGAGAACAGAGTAAACAGGCAACCGAACAGACAGCCGGACAGACAACGGAGAGAAGAGAAGTAACGACTGGAATAAGTACAGAAGACTATATTGAAATATTAAGCGGGTTAACAGAAGAAGAAACAGTAATCGTAACCAGTGCATCAAACTCCACTAATAATCAGTCAATGTTCAGGGGAGTGGGCGGCGGTATGATGATGGGCGAACCGCCTCAAAACAATAGCGGCAAAAGAAATTAGGGAGGAACATATTCATGATAGATATATGCAATTTGAGCAAGATTTACCGGATCGGTGATGTTGAGGTTAAAGCATTGAATAGTGTAAGTCTACATATCGAAAAACACGAATTTGTTTCAATAATTGGTCCTTCAGGCTCAGGGAAGTCCACCTTTATGAATATGATTGGCTGTCTTGATGTACCAAGCTCAGGTGAATACTACCTGGACGGTACGGAAGTAAGCAGCTTGAGCGATGATCAGCTTGCTGATATCCGAAATCACAAGATAGGTTTCATATTTCAAGGTTTTAATTTACTTCAAAAATTTAATGCAATGGAAAATGTTGAACTCCCTCTGATATATCAGGGATTATCTTCGAAGGAACGCTATGAAAAGTCTGTAGAAGCATTAAGGCTTGTCGGTTTGGAAGATCGAATCCATCATAAGCCGTCAGAGCTTTCCGGCGGACAGCAGCAGCGTGTTGCCATAGCAAGGGCACTAGTAGGAAATCCTCCAATTATTTTGGCGGATGAACCTACAGGAAATCTTGATTCAAAATCGGGCAAGGATATAATGTACATACTTAAGGAACTGCATGCAAAAGGAAATACAATAGTACTAATAACACATGATAATGAGATTGCTATGCAGGCTAAAAGAATAGTAAGAATTCAAGACGGGCAAATAAACGAGGACAGGATGGTGGGATAGATGGGTTTTATACAAGCATATAAAATGGCTATTAAGAGCATCAGAAGCAACAAGGTGCGATCGTTTCTCACTATGCTGGGAGTAATAATCGGAGTATCCTCAGTTATAGCTGCCGTAGGGTTTGCCCAGGGCAGCACGAAAAGTATGACGGATACAATATCGAGTATGGGAACCAACCTCATCTCAGTTAATATAACGGGGAGAAACAGCAACAGAAAAGTTACATATGACCAAATCAAAACCTTCGCAGAAGAAAACAGTTCGGAGATTGCTGCTGTAGCTCCTCAGTCCAGTACTACAGGTACTGTGAAGTATAAGACAAATAACAGAGAAACAACTGTCCTGGGCACAAGCTCTGACTACAGCACCATAAAAAGTATCAAAGCCGATAGCGGAAGGTTTATAGTGCAAAATGACCTTGACAATATGCAAAAGGTTGCAGTTATAGGCACAGCTGTAGTTAATGATATATTTGAAGGAAAAAACCCTATAGGAGAAAAAATTAAAATCAATGGACAAATGTTTTCAGTAATAGGAGTTCTGGAAGAAAAAGATGACGGTCAGGATAATGGTGCTGATGATATGGTGATTATCCCTGTAACTGTTGCACAGAGACTATTCAGTTCAGGAACGATAAGGAATTTTTCTATACAGGCGACAAGCCCTGATACAGTAGAAAGTGCAATGGAAAAATTAGAGACATTTCTTACAAAACCCTATAAAAGTTCGGATGCCTTCAGGGTTTTTAACCAGGCAGAGATGCTGGAATCCCTTGATAGTATGACGGGAACTATGACAGCAGTATTGGCAGGTATTGCAGCGATTTCACTTATCGTAGGCGGTATAGGTATAATGAATATTATGCTTGTATCAGTTACAGAGAGGACAAGGGAGATTGGTATAAGAAAAGCTATCGGGGCAAAGAAAAAGAATATAATGGTACAATTCCTGATTGAAGCGGTAATACTTACAGGTTTCGGAGGTTTATTAGGTGTTACTATCGGCTTATCAATAATACATTTTATTATCGGTGGATTCGAACTTGTACCGGAAGTATATTCTATCTCTTGGATTCTTATTTCCTTCGGAATTTCTCTGGGAGTAGGTATTACATTCGGAATGTTCCCTGCGTACAAGGCAGCAAGTCTTAATCCTATAGAAGCTTTGCGTGCAGAGTAGCTTCAGAAAAGTATTGGAGGAGATGTAATGAAGAAACTATGTTTTATTATATCTATCGTATTATGTATGACACTATTATTTAGCAGTGCAAAAGCTTTTGCAGATACGGCAGATGATAATGTATTGACTCTTGAAGAAGCAAAGAAAATGGCATTGGAAAATGATGTACAGTTCAACGTTCAGCAAAGTAATATTCAAAAAGCTTCAGAAAATTATGAAGATGTATACGATAACAATACAAAAACTGACAAAACGAAATATAGCAACACAGCAGCCAGAGCATCCGGAGAGGTTTCACGCAAGATAGCTATAGAAAATGCTGCTTCCAGTGTTCGTAAAGCAATATTCAACAGAAATGATCTGAAAAGAGCTTCTGATTACAATGTAACAGTTGCCTTCTATGGGGTAATTAAGGCTAAGTATGCGGTTATAAACGCAGAAGCAGATATGAACCAAAAGGAAAATAACTTGGAAACAGCAAAAATTAAATACAGTTTAGGTATTATTACTAAAAATTCCTTATCGCAAGTTGAAACAGCCTATACAGCTTCAAAGACATCCTATAATAATGCTTTTTCAGAGTTGCAAAACAGCATGTCAAAGCTTAGCAATAATATTGGCAAGAACCTGGATGTATTCAATGATGAGCTTGACACGAATTTAAGCATTCCGGACATTAGAAGCCTTGATTTGAATAAAATAAAAGAGGACTACATGAAAAACAATTCAGGATTCTATTCAGCTAAGGAAGAATATGATTTGGCAGAATATAAGCTTCAGCTTACAGAAGAGAAATATGATTACTATTATGATCGGCTGCCCAACAAAACCTCAACAATAATGGAACAGTTTGACGATATGCTGTATGATGCACAAAGAAACTTTGATGATGCGAAATACAGCTGCAGCGAAAAAGAAAAGGATCTGGACTTAACACTGAGCAGCCAGTATATAAGTATAAATAAATCATATGAAAGCTATGAGAGTCTATTGAAGGATCTTGAGGATACCAAAGAGACTATTGAACTGAACAGAATAAAATATCAAATGAAGCTTATTACCAAAGCTGCTCTTAATAGCAGTGAAGCAGAATTAAAGAAACTGGAAAATAAGATACAAACAGCAATTGCAGATTTAATTGTAGAATACGCAAATATGACACAGTACGATTTGGAATAATAAATAGGAAAGTAAAGAGGAGGCACATAAGTAAAGTGCATCCTCTTTACTTGTTTTTGAGCATGAAATGTCATAAATACTTCTTATAAGCATAATATGTATTGTATTTTCAGCAATTTGGTACAGCAATACAATAAAATATTGGGAGAGAATTATATGTATGAGCCAAGTAAAGAAACATGTCAAAGGATGAAAAAAGTAATTTCTGAATCTAAAGAATATATCGAAATGCTGGATTGGAACCAATGCAGCTATTCCAGAAAAATGCTTCTGACAAAGTTAAGATACAATATGGCAGAGCTTAACCGGCTCTGCAGCATGCAGCCTCATCAGAGGAATAACAGGCAGAGGGATTTTACACTGACAGAACTATCGAAGTACACCGGAAAAGATGATAATCCGGCATATGTTGCAGTAAATGGCACAGTATATGATGTTACAAACAATGCTGCATGGGCGGCTGCTACACATTTTGGCCTTACCGCAGGTAGAGACTTGTCAGGAGAATTTGCTTCATGCCATGCTGGGCAGGACGTTTTAAGCAAATTGCCTGTTGTTGGGAAGTTGATATGATGGAAAAGAGTATGAGAGCATGTCCTGAATACGCTGCAAGGCTGGTAACAGCAAGTGGACTGATAGACAAAGCCAAAGCAGAGATTGAAAGATCTGCACTGCTTAAGAAAAACCTGGTATGGCTGGAGCTCACCGGCTGCTCTGGAAACATAATTTCACTGCTGGATGGCAAGGACCCTGACTTTAAATATCTTATCACAAGGATGGTCAACCTTATCTACAATAACAGCTTAATGGCTGCCGAGGGTGAAACTGCCATAGAAGCATTAATCAATATGAATAATTCAGATTATATACTCGCCGTAGAGGGAGCTGTTGCTACAAAAAACAATGGCTTATACAATATCATCGGAAGATGGAAGGGGGAGCCGCTTACTGCGCTTAAAGCCGTGCAAATGTTGGGAGAAAAAGCATCACACGTCATTGCAGTCGGTGCCTGTGCCACCCACGGAGGTGTTTCAGCAGCCAGACCAAATCCCTCAGAAAGCATCAGTGTACAACAAGCGCTAAAGAGAAAGGTTATAAAGCTTCCGGGGTGTCCATGTCATCCTGATTGGTTCTTGGGGACTCTGGCGCACATTCTGCTTTATGGGGAACCTGAGCTTGATAACAGAGATCGTCCGCTGCTGTTTTATAGTACCCTTATTCATGACAGATGCCCTAGAAGGTCTTTTTTCGATAAAGGCATTTTTGCTTCCAAGCTTGGAGATAAGACCTGCATGTTTAAGCTAGGCTGCAGGGGTCCAGTTACTCGTGTGGATTGCCCTGTCAGGGAGTGGAATGAATATGTCAATTGGCCGATTAAGGATGATACCCCATGCATCGGGTGTGCAATGTTTGGTTTTCCCGATGCAATGGAACCATTTATCAGCTACGATACAACAAGAAAGAGGTAAAAACCATGACAAAAAGAATAATAATAAATCCAGTGACACGTATCAGCGGTTTTATGGAAATAGAGGCTTTCATAGAAAATAACAGGATAGTGGAGGCAAAAACCAAGGGGCTTCTTTTCAGAGGCTTTGAGAAGATACTTAATGGAAGAAGCCCCTTTGATGCAGTATATTTTACAGAGAGGATATGCGGCATATGCTCTACAGCTCATGGAATGGCATCAACATTAGCACTTGAAGCTGCAATGAATATTACTCCAACTGAGCAAGGCAGGTACTTAAGAGATATAATTCATGGCTGTGAATTTCTTCAGAACCATATTCGGCACTTTTACCAATATACTACTCCGGATTTTGTGAAATTGCCGGAAAACTACCCGTTATTTGTCTCAGAGCATAATGACTATAGACTGCCGAAGGATAAGAACGATATGCTTGTGAAGCATTATTTTGATTCACTTGCATTAAGCAGGCAAGCTCACGAAATGCTGGCGGTATTGGGAGGTAAAGCACCACATAATCATGGGGTCTTTATAGGTGGAATTACGACACAGGCAACTGCTGACAAAATTATAAAAATAAAATCCATTTTAAGTGATATCAATAATTTTATAAACGATAAAATGATCCCCGATGTCTATACAATTGCAGAGTATTATACGGATTATTACAATAACGGAGGCGGATATGGCAACTTATTAAGCTATGGCTGCTTTGACAATTATAAGGATTTAGGCACATTGTATGTGAATCCACTGGTTTATTCGAACGGAAGCTTTCAAGCCTTCAACCCTTCTGGAATTGATGAAAGCATTGAATATGCATATTATTCAGATGAAAAGACATCCTATAAGCCCATGGAAGCCATGCCGGAACCGGATATGGATAAACCAAAGGCATATTCTTGGGTTAAAGCAGCCAGATACAAAGGCGTTCCCTTTGAAGTAGGCCCTTTGGCGAGACAGTGGTTAAGCGGGGAATACAGGCATGGAATATCTACCATGGACCGTGTAATAGCAAGAGTGTTGGAAGCAAAGAAAATAACTGAAGTAATGTATATATTGATACAAAATCTTATTCCAAATGTATCAGTGCAGAAAGAATATGAAATTCCCGAAAGTGCTGAGGGAGCAGGCCTTATTGATACAACAAGAGGAGCGTTAGGACATTGGATCAAAATTAACAATAGCGTTATTTCTTTCTATCAGATAATTACACCCTCCGTCTGGAACCTCTCAACACAGAGCGGCAGTTGCTTAAAAGGCACTGCGGAACAGGCTTTGATCGGCACAACAATAGAAGACGTTGAAAACCCCGATGAGCTGGGAAGAATCGTAAGATCCTTTGATCCATGCGTATCCTGCGCCACCCATGTTTATTCGCAGGGAAGGCACATCAAAACCATAAAGGTAGTACCATGAAAAAGCTGCTTATAATCGGAATTGGCAGTCGGATTATGATGGATGATGCTATAGGCATTTATCTTGTTGAGGACTTGAAGAAGCTTTGTACAAGCCCATATGTAAAATATGTACTTGGAGAGACAGATGTGGATTATTGTATAGAAGAAATCCATGATTTTGACTATGTTATCGTAATTGATGCCTATTTATCAGGAAAACAGCCGGGAGAGATTACAATAGTGCCACTAAATGATTTGACTGGTGAAAATGATGATAATTTCTATTCTATGCACGGCATGCATTTTCTAAACATACTGCGCTGCTCTAAACATTCTCCTGGCGGTATTCTTATCGGAATTGAACCCCATGAGATAAATTACAGTTTTAGACTGAGTGATCGGCTTCAAGGCTGCTATAATAATATTTTAAAAGAGGTTTGCGAGTATATTGGAAACTATATTGACAATGTGGAAAGAATTAACTATGATATGATGTAATGTAATGTAATAGTAGAAGGGGAATCTATGCGTACTGAAATTTATTATTTTCAGGAACAGGGAATTCGCTTGCTGTAGCAAAGGAAATTGCAGAAAAAACAGACGGCATCCTTATTCCAATAGCATCATTGTCAGATAAATAAATGATTTGGTGTAGGACATACTATGGATGTTGTTCTGAAGTGTTATATAAAACATTAGCAGCTGCTTATATTAATATTAGTGATATACGTTGAAAGGAGAAATAATGAATATATTTATTGAAACTGAGAGGCTTATACTAAGACAATTTAGGGAAGCAGATGCAGAAGCATTAAATAAAATATGTAATCAAAAATATATTTTAAAATGGATGCCTGACTGGGAAGGAACTGTCGAGGAAAGAAGAGACTTGATAAGATGGTTTGAAAGTCAATATACAAAAGCAAACAAAGAAACAGCAAGGATAATACTTGCAGTTACTTTAAAAGAAAGCAAAGAATTAATAGGTCTGGTCGGAATAGGGAATAAGGAAGAAGTGGACAACGAAATAGAAATTGCTTATTTTATTTCTGAAGACTACTGCAATAAGGGATATATTAGCGAAGCATCAAAAGCAATGTCGCAGTGGGCATTTAATACGTTAAAATTAGAGTATCTTATAGCAATTGTTGAAATTGATAATATTCCATCTCAGAGAGTGGTTGAAAAATGCGGATTTGCAAAGCTTGAAACCAGAATGATATTAAATTCTGGCGAAACAGAAGAAAAGCCATTCTATTATTATCGCTTATATAACAATGTAAATAATTGATGTAATATTTAACATTATTCGGTAGATTATATGTATTATTAGACATATATTCTCCACACTATATTATATGTTATAATAAATTTATTGGAGGTGCTTTTAATGGATAAGAAAGGGAAGCTTGGGCAACTTAAAGAAGACTTTTTACTTTTTTTGAAAGGTGCATTTGATTTCAAGGATAAATCAAATAGATTTTTGAAAAAAGAAGCTTATGATGCTCAAGATAATTTTATATTGCTTTGCTTTGGTGATCTACTGGGATTACCTTTGCCAACATCGTATTATACAATAGAGCTATTGCCTTATCTTATGGAAGACCTTGAATCATGGGAAAGAAGAATGATTAGAAGAAATGAAATATGGCAGGAAAAATGGGCTGAATTCGATTTCTTCGGTTAGGAGGTTTACAATGAATAAAGGAAAAAAATTCATATTCTTTGGAGGAAAAGGTGGAGTAGGCAAGACCACATGTTCATCGGCATTTTCAAAATGCTGTGCAAAAACAGGAGATAAGACTCTTGTTGTCTCTACAGACCCAGCTCATTCTTTGGCTGACATTTTTGGGGTATCTGTAGGTCCTGAGATAAAATTAATAGAAGAAAATCTATACGGTCTTGAGATTGATGCGGAACTGGAAAGTAAAAAATACTCCGAGAAAATAAAAGCACAGATGTCTACAGGGATAAGTCCTGTAATAATTGAGGAAATTCAAAGACAGATAGATGCCGCGAATATTTCTCCAGGATCGGAGGAAGCGGCGATTTTTGATAAGTTTGTAGAAATAGTTGAGGAAAAAGGCCAGGAATTTGATAGAATAATTTTTGATACAGCTCCAACTGGTCATACATTGAGGCTGCTGTCTTTACCAGAATTACTCGGAGGATGGGTGGACAGCCTTATAGGCAAGAGGAAGCAAGCTCTTGGGCTCATGAAGATTCTACACTCGGGAGATAAAACAAAAAAAGAAGAAATAGAAAGAGACCCCGTATTATCAATACTTGGAAAGAGAAAAGAAAAGTTTGAAAAGGCTAGGAATATTTTAATAGACAGCGAAACTATGGAATTTATATTCGTAATAAATCCTGAAAAACTACCTATACTTGAAACAAAAAAAGCAGTCGATATACTTACCAAATACAGAATTCCAATAGGAGGAGTAATAGTTAACAGAACAATACCTGAAGAGTTTTGCAAAGACAATGAATTTTGGATAAAGAGGAAAACAGTTGAAAGGCATTATATGGATATCATAAATAATGAATTTAAAGAAAAAATACTTACTGTTCTTCCACTGCTTGATGAAGATATTAAAGGAGATACGCTCGATATAGTTTCAGAACATTTTATTAAAGTTAAGGATATAATGCTAGGCATAAGAATGTAGCAGAAAATGAAGGGGGGAATAATATTTTGAAATTTCCAGATCCAAATATCGGCTATGTTTGCGGATACAATAGTAAAGTAACTAACGAAGCGCTTCTGGTTACTTTTTTAGGCGGAATAGTGCAAATACCGTTCAAATTTAATGACATAGAAAGCATATATAGGGAAGTTTACAGGGGCGGAAGGATTTCCTGGGATGTTATCAGATGGGGCAAATGCCCAAGCGGGAAGGACGCACTGAGAATATTCCTGAAAAGAGGAAGCTTTAGAAACCACATTATAGTATTTGATAATTTGGAGGAAACAATCAACAAATTAAGAAGTCTAGGAGTAAATATAATCAATTGTTTCTAAGCTCACAAGCTGTTAAATTTATTAAGGTATCAGATATGATACCTTTTATCATTTTTTGTAAAAATACGATAACATATGCAGGTAAATAAGGTAACATGTGGAATATATAAACATGGGCATTTATACTTTAGCAAAAGGCGGTATAAATAAAGATGGACAGCAAAAAAAACTTTTTTATAAGCTACACAAAAGCAGATGCTGAGTTTGCAAAATGGGTTGCCTGGCAATTAGAAGCTAAGGGGTACACTACCGTAATACAGGCATGGGATTTTAAACCCGGAACCAATTTTATAAATAATATGGATAAAGCATTAAAAAACTGTGAAAAGCTTATTGCCATAATATCGCCGGATTATTTTAAATCCTTAAGCTGCCAGGCCGAATGGACAGCGGCATTTACAAAGGATCCATCCGGTGAAAAAGGATTACTTATACCTGTTAGGGTAAGGGAATGCAAGCCCGAAGGCTTGCTTGCCCCGATTGTATATATTGACATTTTTGATGTAGAAGAAAAGGAAGCAGCAGAAAGGCTGCTGGATGGTATCAGCACGGAGAGGCCAAAGGGAAAACCGGTATTTCCGGGCGGTTCAACAAATAAACCGAATTTTCCCGGAAAGCTTCCTTTTAACAATTTGCCTTTCAGGAAGAATGTCAACTTTACAGGGCGTGAAGATATTCTTTATGGCATCAGAGATTCTTTTGAACAAGGCCAATACACTTCATTGACGCAAGCGGTATCGGGCCTTGGAGGTGTTGGGAAAACACAGATTGCTCTTGAATATGCATTCAGATATGGACATTTATATGGCACTATATGGTGGGTTAATGCAGAAGACTCCCAATCCTTGATGGTATCATATTCAAGTTTTGCGTATAAAAATGGGCTTGTTGGGAGGGAAGTAACTGAAAAGGATATAATACTGGAAGCGGTATGGAACTGGATGTCCGGGCATGAAAACTGGCTTTTCATATACGATAATGCAGAAGATGTCAGGATGCTGGATGAATATCTTCCCAGGATGGTTACGGGGCACATACTTATTACATCCAGGTATACCAACTGGAGCGGGTTAGGAGAAGTATTACCCGTGGATGTATTTAATGCAGAAGAAGCAGAGAACTTTTTTATTAAGAGAACCGGCATTGCTGACAGGAAAAGCGCAGCTATGCTGGCGGATGCTCTTGGATATCTTCCGCTGGCACTGGAACAGGCAGCGGTCTATATTGCTGAAAATAAGATAACATATGAAAAATACCTGGATATGTTTAATGAATATAAAATAGGGATTTTTGAAGAAGACGGGTATTCATCAAATAGTTACAATTCGACTGTAGCTGTAACATGGAATATATCCATCAGAAAAATAGGCGGCAAAAGCTCAGAACAATTATTAAATATCTGCTCTTTTTTTGCTCCCTATAATATAGACAGGCAAATATTTACCGAAAGCAGCAAATATTTACCTGAACCACTTTCAAGTGAAGTGTTAAATGATTTGAAATATAACAGGTTAATATCTGGGCTCGCCCAATATTCACTTATTAAGCTTCAGGATGGCAAGCTTAGTATCCACAGGCTTTTACAGGAGGTTATCAGGCAGTCTGTTGATAAAAAGTACTGGCTTGGATGCTGTATCAATATTTTGTATGAGTTATGTCATTTTGATTATAACAACCGGAATACATGGGATAAATTTTCAGGGCTTATTCCCCATGCACTGTCAATTGCCCGTCATTCTGACGAAGTGAGTGTTGAGTTGGAAAAAGTGGCATTCATATATAATGAAGCTGCAAGCTGGCTGTCATATAATGCAGTATATAAGGAAGCTGAACCGCTATATATAAGGGCACTTGAAATAAGGAAGGAAGTACTGGGCGCCGATCATCCTAGCACTGCAACTTCTCTCAATAACCTTGCTTTGCTATATCATAATCAGGGAAGATATAAAGAAGCTGAACCTTTATACAAAAGGGCAATTGAGATATGCGAGAAAGCACTGGGCGCAAACCAGCCTGATACTGCAAATTCTCTCAATAACCTTGCTTTGCTATGTTATAATCAGGGAAGATATGAAGAAGCTGAGCCTTTAAATAAAAGGGCAATTGAGATATTCGAGAAAGTACTGGGGACGAATCATCCATCCACTGCAGCTTCCCTGAATAACCTTGCATTGCTATGTTATAATCAGGGAAGATATGAAGAAGCTGAACCTTTATACAAAAGGGCAATTGAGATATGCGAGAAAGCACTGGGCGCAAACCATCCTGATACTGCAACTTCCCTCAATAACCTTACTTTGCTATATCATAATCAGGGAAGATATGAAGAAGCTGAACCTTTATACAAAAGGGCAATTGAGATATGCGAGAAAGTACTGGGAGAGAATCATCCTAACACTGCAACTTTTCTAAATAACCTTGCTTTGCTATATAATAATCAAGGAAGATATGAGGAAGCTGAACCGCTATATATAAGGGCACTTGAGATATGCGAGAAAGCACTGGGCGCAAACCATCCTGATACTGCAACTTCTTTAAATAACCTTGCCGGGTTATATGATAACCAGGGAAGATATAAAGAAGCTGAACCTTTATACAAAAGGGCAATTGAGATATATGAGAAAGCACTGGGCGCAAACCATCCTGATACTGCAACTTCTTTAAATAACCTTGCCGGGTTATATGATAACCAGGGAAGTATGAAGAAGCTGAGCCGCTATATAAAAGGCATCTTATATTCTATTATACAATTGATAATTATTATCAATGACGAGCATCGGAAATAAGAACGTTTTTAACAAACGAAATTTTATTATTTCGGATTCTATATTCATATGGCGGGTTAATTAATTTTGTACAGGGAATTAATATCGCTGTAATTAAGTATGCAATTCTATAGAAAAAACCAAAATCACATGGATTTTTTATTTTGATAATCTATAAACCTGCAAAAACGTTGATATCAGTAGTTTTATAAGGCAGTCATAAATACGACGCGTTTAAATCGCTTTAGAGCGATTTTTTTTGTCGAGGTAATGTACTTGGACTATGAGAATCATACCAATAAATCTAAATTCCATGCAGAAGCAAAATTTTTCGTCCGGAGTGCAGTCTGAAGTTAATTTTAAGCCTGAAAAGGAAATTCAGCAATAACTGATAAACATATACGAAATTATAGACGATGAAATATAATAGATGCAAATTTAAATAGAAAAAATGAACACCAAAATAATTTTTTAGTAAATATAGAAAATTAGTCAGCCCAAGGAGGATTTTACCTCTTCCGTATCGAATTATTAATTGCGCGAAATGTTTATTTCGCGCAATATTGGCATTTTTAAATAGAAAGAGGTGCGAGCTATGATTAAACTACCAGATATTGCTAGAGAATTCCTCGACTATATGCAAACCATCCGTGGCAAATCAAAAAATACTATTACCGCCTATGGTTATGATCTTGTTCTCTTTTTCAGATATATAAAAATAAAACGCGGTTATGTACAATCTGATATGGAACTTGATGAGATTCCGGTTGATGATATAGATTTGTATATAATAAGTAGTATAAGCCTTACAGATTTTTACTCGTTCCTCTCCTTCGCTGCCAACCAGAGAGACAATAAAAATTACGCAAGAGCCAGAAAAGTCGCTTGCTTAAGATCCTTTTTTAAATATCTGCAAAAAATGAAAATGATTGATGAAAATCCAAGCGTAGAATTGGAAGCACCTAAAATCAACTCCAGGCACCCTGTATACCTTACTCTTGAAGAAAGCAAGCAGCTACTATCCTCTGTTGATGGAGAAAACAAGGAAAGAGATTACGCTATAATAACTCTATTCTTAAATTGCGGACTTCGTCTTTCTGAGCTTATCAGCATAGATATAAACAAAATAAGCGGCGATTTACTTACGGTGATTGGCAAGGGTAATAAAGAACGTACTGTATATCTCAACAATGCCTGCATCAATGCGATAAACAGTTATTTAAAGGTTCGGCCTGCAGACGGAGCTAAAGACAAGAATGCATTATTCCTAAGTGAAAGAAAATGCAGGATCAGCAAAAGGACTGTACAGTACCTTGTAAAAAAATACATAGGTATTTCTAATCTTGATACGGAGAAATACTCCCCTCACAAGTTAAGACATACCGCAGCTACTCTTATGTATAAATATGGAAAGGTCGATATAAGGTCCCTGCAGCAGATTCTTGGACATGAGAACATCTCTACCACTCAAATATACACACATTTGGATGATGAGATACTAAGAAATGCAGTAAAATCCAATCCTCTCTCCGAAGAAAAAGAGTAAAAAACCGAGATAATTAACATAAATATTATTATGTTAATTATCTCTACTATTTGTATCCTTGTTTGCACTGAAAGGTCCTTCGTCACTGTAATCAATTACGTAATCATCTTCATACTTCCAATTTTCCAGATCCTCTTCTTCTACTATCATGCTATCATCGTCTATTATCTCATCAATTTCAATGCTTTTACAGTCAGCATCCTTTTCTATGCAAGCACAGCAATTGTCACAAATCTTATTTGGATCAAGATCACATATGTCGCATTCTCCGCAATCCGTGCACTCCCTATCCATTAAAACACATTCCTTTTTATATGCCATATTACAGCCTCCATTTCTTTAGTACCTTTTATTATTATAATAAAAGTATTGCTATATTTACAACATATAAACCATAGAATATAAATATTTTAAAGAAAAAATCAAATATAGACGATATAATATATGTAATACTTTTAAATTAATTACAATAAAGGGTGGTGTTATATTGTTTAGTGTAGCTACTAATTTATTTATATTTGTAGTTTACTTTCTTATTATGATTATTGAGCTTATTTTTTTTAAAATATTGGATTTCAGTTATAGCACCCCATGGCTTATAACAACGTTAATATACATAATGCTTATTGCATATCAGATGCTGTCCAAAACCAATGAATATCTCGAGAAGAGTAAGGTAAAAGAAATACTATATAGTATATTGGATACGGTAAACGGAATACCTCTTATTAATAAGGACGGAAAAATAATTATTAAATGGGATATAATATTTAAAAAGCTAATTGATAAGAAGGAATACATGCTATATGACAGTGTAGTAAAAACAAAGACAAAGACCATAGATCATTATGTAAATCAATACCCCTCCCTTCTTTTTGACAGTTCTATGGATATGATAGAGAGGAATAATAAGATTGACACAAATTCATTAATTAAAGGCAAGGGTGAAAAGACAAAAGAAGAAATAAAAGAACTTGATTTAAACGAGGAAATTAAAAATAAAATTTATATTAGATATTTAAGTGCCGACAAGATTACTTTAGCGAATTATGATTCTTCAATTTGTATTGATGTAATATTGAACGATGAATTCGAACCTCCTGAATATGAAAAATTCGGTATAAAACCTGATAATAGGTATGATGGATTCTCAGTTGTTGCTTTTTGCAAGGACAAGAAATATTCACTAGTTCCAAGGACTATGGTGCTTGACAAGAGAATTGATAAGGAAAAATGGTTCTACCGTAATATAGATAGAATAATTCAGTGCGCTGAAAGTATATTATCAGGAAATTATGAATGCGGAATTGTAATAGATGATTATAGTCTAAAGGATGTAATAAGTGATTATGTTGAAAAAGATCCTGGAAAAATACCACCTATATATTTTGAGTGTATTGAAAACAATCATCTCATATTCAGTAGCTTTGAAAATGGTAAGGAACATGCAAAAGCTTACTGTTCTCTTGAAACCAGCCACAATGGCTTTGAGATAAAGCTGGTAAAATATGAACTTATAATTGATGATGTTAGTGAAGTTGTAGATGATGAGAAAATTATAGCTATTGGCAATGCTTATCAGCCGCTTGTTACTATAATGGAAAAAATGCCGATCATAACCAATAATATAAGGTTATCTATATCAAAGAAGGATATTGAAAATTTAGTAATAAAATAATTAATCTTAGAAAGGTGCTGTAAATTGTTTATATGCACCTTTTCTATTTATAGTTTGGAAAATATATGATATCTCCCGGTTTAATATTTGCGTTATGCAAATCATTAATGTCCATTACATTTGATATATAGTCTCTAATATCCATTTCTCCTGAGTAATTAAGAGATAAACTCCATAGGGTATCTCCCTCTTCAACATATTCAGCCATCAATCCTACTTCATTATTTTCCTTCGCGTTTACCACTAATATAAAAAGAGATGACACTGTAAAAATCATAATCAAACATACAGAAATCAGAAACCTCATTTTGCTTTTTATAATATATCTTTTCATACAATTACCTCCAATGCGAACATTTGTTCTTTTCTCCATTTTATACGAACATATGTACTATGTCAAGTAAAATCCTATCTTTTTCTGAATATATATGTAATATAGTAAATTCAATCCTTCATACTACAATTATTCCTGTAACAGTACTTGGATACTTGCCTATAATTCTTGCTATTTCAGTGAATGTACTGCAAACAAGCAGCCCTTTTTCGATTTCTATACGCTGTGACAGTATTAAGTGTTTTTGATTGCCTTTGGGTTTGTTCATATTTACCTCTCTTTCAGCACAGGCAGGCAATCATCTGTACCTATTATTGTATATGAAGAGAGGTGCAAAGGTAAATTCTACTTGCACGGAATTTACTCTTGCAACTGGAATTTAAAATTACATTCTAGTTATTCCTGTAAATATGCTAAAATCAAGGAGAATTACGAACATATGTTTGAAATTTCTTATTCAATATGTTATAATTAAATAAATAGTATATAGAAAATTTTTACAGCAAAAAAATGGAGTGTAATAATGAATATAGATGATTTAAGTAAAAAGCAATTAGAAGTCTTAAGTTTTATAAAAAAAGAAATTAATAAAAAAGGATATCCTCCCTCCGTCAGAGAGATCTGTGATGCAGTTATGCTTAAATCCACTTCTACTGTCCATGGACATCTTGAACGGCTTGAGAGGAAAGGTTATATAAGAAGGGATCCAACTAAGCCCCGTGCAATTGAAGTCCTTGACAGCAGCAGTTTAGTATCATCGCGAAAAGAAATGGTGGAGCTTCCTATAGTAGGCAAGGTAACAGCAGGTCTTCCTATACTTGCAGAGGAAAATATTGAAGATTTCTTTCCGGTTCCTGTTGAATTTATTGGAAACAATGATGCCTTTATGCTTATTGTAAAAGGTGACAGCATGATAAATGCAGGCATATTTGACGGTGACTATGTTATTGTCAGACAGCAATCTGTAGCAAAAAATGGAGATATCGTTGTTGCATTGCTTAATGATGAAGCTACAGTAAAGACTTTTTATAAAGAAAAGGATTATTTCAGATTGCAGCCTGAGAACCCCTATCTTATGCCTATAATAGTAAAAGAACTTTCGATACTAGGTAAGGTTATAGGAGTTTTCAGGGCAATAAGATAATTTTTTAATTGATATAGCCCAAAAAGGGCTGTAACAGAACTTAGCTTTTGTTACAGCCCTTTTTGGGTATTTTAATTTTTCTTCCAGTATTTCTCCAAAGAAAGATATGGATTTTTTTAAGTTGAAAGCTTACATGCATATTGTTGGATTAGGCAATATCAAATATACTTCTTATCATAAGTTTTTTCGAAAACTCCTCCGGCGTCGAAAACTGTGGCAAAGTTTTCCTGTCAACCGTTATAATTCTCTTATCTCCTGCCGAAAGATCAAAGTAATTATCACTGAAGACACCGTCGGCATCCGTCATATCAAGTTCTATATATTTCGCGTAACTCTCACAGTTAATCTCTATGTTGAATAGATTTTCGCTGCTATTTACCAAGGCTTTTATCTTGGGATTGACAAAATTGAAATGCTTCGGCCGTACAAAAAGGATAGTTCCACTCCCTGTCATTTGCCTTCCGTCGGATAGTATGAATTCCAGATACACATTACGCATATCTTCATCATTAATGATGACATTGGAAAAATCCAACGTCTCACATAGTTTTGCCGATATTCTCCCTATTTCAACATTTCTGCCACCGACAGTAATTATTCCTTTCCGGTTATCGATCAGCCGCCATTTGAGATTTCCTTTATATATATCAAGTGTTTCGTTTGAAATATGTAGTTCCACCTTCGTACCTTCCTCTTTGGCTGATACCAGAACCGGTGCAAAAAATCTTTTTGCAAAATAGTGAAGCGCCTTCCACCGTCCAAAATAGTCTATGCTTGACCAGGAAGCAACAGGCCAGCAGTCGTTAAGCTGCCAATAAATTGCTCCCATGCACCTTCCCCTGTTTCTCCTCCAATGCTCGACTCCGTATTTCATGGCTTCGGCCTGTAAAATCTGAGAAGCGTACAGTACTGCTCCAAAATCCCGCGGATATTTGTAATACTCAGAAAGATAATATAGTATTTTCCCGTTGCCTCTAGGAAGCTTTTGATGATTTTCCATAACAGCCGATAATATATTCCTGTCCTCCGGCAATGTAAAAGCTTCTACCGTTTTTAACGAAGGAAACGACTCAAAACCGAATTCCGAGCAATATCTGAAAAAGTGCTTTCTGTAATCTGTAAACGGCTTCATTTCGTGCCAGACATCCCAATAATGCACATCTCCCCTGCTGTCTGAGTTCGGTTCATCAAATCCGCCGCCTGATGAGGGGGAAGAAGGCCAGTAAATTGTGCTGGGATCGGTTTTTTTGACAACATCGGCCAGGTACACTTCAAACTGTTTTATATAATGAGACATAAACTGTGGAAATTTGTTATAATTTCCGCTAGTCCAGGCCCATTCTATTTCATTGTTGCCGCACCAGAGGCCCAGTGAGGCATGATGCCTAAGTCTTTTTACATTATCTTCAACTTCCAGGCATATATTTTCAGTAAATTCTTCAGTCATGACATATACACCACAGGCAAACATAAGATCCTGCCATACTACCAGACCATATCTATCACATATATCATAGAAATAGTCCGGAGGGTATATGCCTCCTCCCCATATGCGAATGGTATTATAATTGGCAGCAACACAGTCTTTTAGAAGTCTTTCGGTCCTTTCAGGCGTGCAGCGCGGCAGAAGGCTGTCCTCCGGTATGTAATCCGCACCCATGGAAAAAAATGCTACGCCATTTACCACAAATTCAAAGGACTCACCCCATTTATCCTTTTCATTTCTTAGTTTTAGCGTTCTTAGGCCTATCCTGTATTCTGCCAAGTCAATCTCCTTGCCATCTTTGAGGAGACTTACTAAAACCAGATACAGCGGCTGGCTGCCAAAACCGTTTGGCCACCAAAGCTTAGGGTTATCGATTTTTACTTTTATATGGGACTCACTTCCTACGAAGTCTATGTTGATTTTATTTTTGCTGCCGTCAGGCGCTTCGATTATTGCCGCAATTTCCAGTGGAGTAGAACTCAAGCGCTCAAGCTCTATTCTTATATCAAGCTCTACTTCTCCGTCCTCGTGCTTTTGCACAATATATACATCATTTATACGCGCAGTATCGAAGGCTCTTATATAAATGTCCCTCCATATGCCGGAATCGGGAATCTGCGGTCCCCAATCCCAGCCAAACATGCAGTGGGCTTTCCTGATGTATGAATGACCGGGTATACAGCCTACTGCCGGATATATGGGATTTTCCTCATATTTTGACGTAATGAATTTGAGCGGTGAACGGAAAATTATTAAAATTGCATTTTCCCCTATGAATAAATGCTGCTTGATGTCAAACTCATACCGGCGATGCATATTGTCAGTCCGGGCAACTAAGTACTTGTTAATATAAATTTCGGCAAGTGTATCCAGTCCTTCGCAGACTAATAGGATCTGTTCTCTCCGGAGTAATTCCTCCGTCACTGTGAATTCCCGAATATATTCGTAATCATACGAGGCTATCTTTTTTGCTTCCTTGTCGTTTTCTCTGTAAAAAGGGTCTTCTATAAGCCCTGCTTCCAGAAGATCATTGAATACGGAACCGGGTACCCGGGCTTCTTCTATCAGGCTTTCACCATCCGTCCGGCGCATACTCCATATTCCGTTTAAATCAAGCTTATACATTAACTACCCCTCCTGAAGTTTTATACTTTATATCATATCATTATTAATTAAAAAGAGATAACTGCATAAAATGCCATGATTTTAGAGTTATCCTCTCTTGCAAGACCGCCATTTATATTGTGAAAAAGCAGGTTGTTCTGTATTTCATGCTTTTTAAGAGTTTCTGTAACCTCTGTAGTAAACTCTTTTGCTGTTTTATATTGGGTAAATATCATATCTGCACCCCTTTTCCGATATTGTCAACAGGTGAGTTGATAATCCCATAATTGCTTCTTCTTTTTCACACATCCGGACTATATTCATTATGCTTTCTCTCTTTGTTTTATCTTTCCATATTTCATCAAGGTTAGGTACGAGCCAGCAAGGGCCGATTACTCCACGAACATCGGTATTTATAAATCCTGCGCTTTCGATTTCCTCTTTGAGTTCGTTCGGTAAGTGAAAATATGAACGACCCATCCCCCTATATCGTAACTTTGGGTTTTTTATGTGGTTGCCGTCTGTGATTTCACGTCTTAACATTTCGCAAAATTCAGGTTCATCAAGTAGATTGTTCTTTTCACCGTAGGTTGTTACCGCCCAAAGTGTGGTCGCATAGCGTGTAATTGCCGCTGTAAAAAGTAGCCCATATGGTTTCAATAGACGATAACTCTCTTTAAGTGCAAGCTGTCTTTCCTCATAATCCACAATATGATAAAGTGGACCAAATAGCAGAATAGCATCAGCGCTTTTATCGGACAAATCTATACTTCGCGCATCGGCAACTTCCATAGCTTTGAGTTTGTGCTGATATTCTTTTGCAAGCTCATTTGCCGTTTCAATGTTCTTTTCAGAGATATCATATAGATAAACCTCATATCCAAGCGATGAAAGCCAAAATGAATACTCACCATAACCGCCACCAATATCATAAATCACCGCTGGAGCAGGTGGCAACATTTGTTGGATGATTTCCTTTGTTCTTTCAAATTCAATCAATCCAAGTCCTGTTCTTAACCTGTTTTTCTCAATACCTGCATTATAGCCTGCTAACACATCCTTATCGATGGTTTTCATTATAAAACCTCCTCGTATAATATGTTTTGTAGGGTTTAGATAAAATAAAAAACGGTTAAAAGCTTGTAGGTTTCCCTTTGGCTTTTAACCGTTAGTTTCGCAATAGTTTATACTTCTATAAATCTACTATGAACCAAACAGCAAAAGCCCGTTGCCGACTACGACCACGAGTTGTCTTTGCTGCGTATTCATAATAGCTTTATAATTATTTGTCATGCTGTGCTTTTGCATCCTTTTTTAATGATATTTTTACTAATATATCATTAATGGTTATAAATGTAAAGATTAATATTCCATTATTATACACAGTTACCTTACTCTACCTTAATGGTTTTTATTACAGCCACTCAATTCTTTATTTTCGTACCTTCTTCCAGTGCCTCATCAGGTGAAAGAACTACTTCTTCTCCCTCTTTTAGTCCCTCCAGCACTTCAACCTGTTCATTACTCTCTATACCCTTTTTAATAGCTCTTAGTTTTGCTATTCCACCTTCATTTACGAATACATAATCTTTTCCCTGATACACAAATATGGCTTTTTCTTCTACAAGCAGCGTGTCTTTCTTACTTTGTGTAACAATATTTACTGTCATGTCATATCCAGGTCTTAACTCTTTGTCCATGTTATCAATATCTATATCTACTCTTATTCTTTTTTGTTCTATACCAAGGTCAGACATTTTGCTTTCGGCTTTTGGATATATTTTTCTTACCGTCCCCTTCATTTCCTTTATCCCTAAGTCTTCGTTTTCTATTATTACAGACGAACCCAGCTTAACACCCGATATATCTTCAATAAGTACATCGCTTTCAATATAAAATCCCTTTGAGCCGCCTATTTCAAACAGTTTGGAACCCATCTGCACTATACTTCCTTCTTCTATTTCTGAAGCCATTATCAAACCGTCAGCAGGTGATTTAACAATCATTTCTTCAGACTTTTTCTCCAACTGCTCTATCCTTGCTTGGATTTCTGAAAGCTGAGCTTCATACTGCTTTTTTATATTTACAGAAATACCTTTTTGCGCCTCTGCCAGATTGCTTCTTGCTGTTTCTAAGTTTGCTTCTGCTGTTGCAAGCTTTGTAACAGAGCTTTTAAATGTATCCAGGCTTATAGCTCCTGCCTCATATAATCTTTTGTTGTTATCTGCTGTTCTTTTAGCTTCTTCATATGAAGCTTCGGATGAACCCACCTGTATGCTGAGTCTTCTTATTTCCTCTTCATCTGTCGAGCTTTTTATTTCTTCATATTTCGCAGAAGCCAAAAGTTTTTGCGCCTTTAATGCCTTTATCTGCAGTAGTAAATCGGTATTATCTATTTTTATTAGTAAATCTCCTGCCTTTACTGTATCACCTGCCTTTTTCACAACCTGAATTACCTTCCCTGCTGATGTTGAAAATATTTCTGTTTCTTCTTCCAGCATGACATCACCGGTTTCTTCTATATATTCAACAATATTACCTTTAGTAACCTTTGCAGTTTCAACAATAACTCCCTGACCTCCCAAAGTTACTTTATAAACCAAAATGCTTGCCACTGCCAGAAAAACAGCTATCCATATTATTTTTTTCTTCATTTTCATTCCCTCCTTAAGATATGCGGCTCTTTAAGGCATCAATAAAGTTCAGACTATATATTTTCTTACGTGTAGCCAACTGTGCAACTATTACAAAGATAATTGAAGCTGCAGCAGCCTGTACAAATATCATTGGTTTTAAGATATTTGGGAATGTTATCATATCCGAGCTGAAGGATTCTGCAATACCGCCAATCATCGAAGCACCAAGCGGAATCCCTGCCACTATTGCGACCCCAGCCATTATGAAATTTTCTTTGCTGATCATCCCATAAATATCTTTTTTGTCAAAACCCATAATACGCAGAGCTGCAAATTCATTAGTACGTTCCGATATTCCAATAATGGTCGCATTATATACTAATGCGAATCCAAGAATTCCTCCAAAAAGCATGTAGAACCATATTGCAATATTCATTACATCCAGATATTCTTCAAAGGATTTTTTCATGTCACCAACAGATCGTACTGAAGAGATGTTTTTAACATCCTCAAGCTTTGCTTTCAAGTCGTCCTTCGATGAAACGGAGACCCCTGTCACCATCTCCTTTTCCAGAAGTAACTCTTCCATTGCCTCTATATTCATATAGGCATTAGACCCAAGATACTGTTTTACTATGCCGGAGACCGGAAGCTGAATGTCCTTTTTACCTGGAAGAAAGCTTCTTATTACTAAGGTTTCACCCTTTTTTACTCCAAGTGTTTTGGACAGAGCCTCAGTTATAAAAATTCCTCTTTCGGGCAAAGTAACTATATTATTACTTATATCCTCAAATTTATAAAAAGCCGTTTGCTGCGGCACGCCGATGATGCTGACAGCTTTTTTCCTCCAGCCGTTTGTAAGCTCAAAGGGATACTCCAGCCTGGGTTCAATCTCCGATGAATCAATAAGATGGCTCAAATCATTTATTGCTCTTTCATTCAAAGGAAGTTTGAAATCTATTATATAATCCATTTTCTGATATTCCCCGTATTGAAGTTCAAACATAGATGTCATAGAATTAACCATGTATAAAGGAACTGTATTAATTGCATAAGCTAATGCAAGACCCAGCACCAGGAATGCAAACCTTCTTTTATTCCTCACAATATTGCGTATTACCATTTTCCAACTGAAGGGAAGTTTTCTCCATAAGAAGCTTATTCTTTCTATCAGTATCCGTTTACCCGCTTTTGGTGCTTCAGGCCGCATTGAATCAGCAGGCATAATTTTTATTATCCCTCTGGCACCAAAGAGTCCTGAACCTATGCAGAATATACTTGTGAGAAAAATTCCGTTTATAATATAACTGTAATGAATTTCTATTCCTGCAAGGGGTATATTAAAAAACGATACAAATACCTTGCTCATAGGATTTGATAACACCAATCCTCCTGTAATCCCTGTAATTGAGCCTATCAGACCAATTGCAAGAGCATATTTGGTGTAGTGGGATAGAACCCTTATATTACCGTATCCCAAAGCTTTTAGAACTCCTATTGCCATCCTGTCATTATTTACAATTCTGGAAAGCATAATAGAAATTATGATTGCTGCAACAATAAGGAATAATACAGGCAGTACGGAGGACATTTTTTTAATCCCGTCAATTTTCTGCGTCAGCACATTGTTGCTTAATTGATCCTCAAGCTTTGTAATTCTTTTTACACCATATTTATCTAACTTTTTTTCTACTTGGTCTGCCACATCATCTATATTACTTTGATCATCCAATGTTATAAGCACTTCATTATAGGCACCCTTATAGCCAAAGACCGACTGTGCGAAAGCTTCACTTACATAAGCTACTCCGAACTTTTCAGGAGCGGGTAAAAGTGACTGCTCGTTTTCCATAAGATATATGAATTCAGAACTGGCTGCAATGCCGGAAAGCTTTAAATTGTATAACCTGCCATTTATATAAGGTGTTATGATGTCGGAAGCTCTTATATTTCTGGCTGCTGCAAATTGTTCCAGCAAAATTGCATTATCTTGACCCAGTTTTAAGCTGTTTCCCTTTGCCATATAAAGTTTGTTTACAGCTCCGCCGTTCTCAGGGACTGATATTAAACGTATGGTTACCTTTTCCTTCTTATCGGCTACCTTGAGCGGTACATTAATACTAATGCGGCCTTGTATGTCTCTAATTCCTTTTATCGATTTCAAATCATCAATGGAATTCTGCGGTATTTTTATAAGCTCAACCTGTAAATCACTTATATTTGTTGTACTGTAATAATGATCTACTGCATTTTCCATATTTATTGTTGTCATATTAAACATTATATAAATGCATAGTGCAACTGCTACTATAACAGTAACGGAGATGAACTGCCCCTTAGAATGCTTAACCATACGAAGCAGTCTGACATCCAGCTTTTTCATCACCATTCAATCCTTTCAGGGGGAATAGGGTTCTCATTTTCTTTTATATCTACTATCCGTCCGCTTCTCATTTTGATTACCCGGTCTGCCATGTCGCCAATAGCCATGTTATGTGTGATGATAACTACAGTTTTATGCATTTCGCGGTTAATTTTATGAAGCAGTGAAAGTATCAGTAAACCTGTTTTGTAGTCTAATGCTCCGGTGGGTTCATCACAAAGCAGCAGGAGCGGATTTTTTGCAACTGCTCTGGCAATAGCTACCCGCTGTTGCTCTCCTCCGCTCATTTGTGAAGGAAAATGGTCTTTTCTCTCTCCTAGTCCTACTTCCTCCATAACTTTATCGATATCTAATGCTTCTTTACGTATTTCGGTCGCAAGCTCTACATTTTCCTTTGCAGTAAGATTTGCCATAAGATTATAGAACTGAAATACGAAGCCTACCTTATCTCTTCTAAAGGCAGTCAGCTTCCTGTCGTTGTATTTATTGATTTCCTCGCCTTTTATTATAACTTTTCCTTCAGATGGTAAATCCATACCGCCAAGTATATTGAGGAGGGTACTCTTTCCTGAACCACTAGGCCCAAGTATTACAATGAATTCTCCCTCATAAATATCAAAGCTGGCAGCTTGAAGCGCATTAACACTTACTTCACCCATCTGATAATTCTTACTGACGTTAAGAACTTCCATCAAAATACTACGCTCCATTGCAAGTATCCTCCCTATTAGAAATTCCTGTTGATTTTCCATACCACTTAAAAATAACTTATTTTGTCTTTTAATTAAAGTATATTCTTTAATAGCAACAAATACAACAAATAAAGCCACCCAAAGTAGGTGGCTCCTGACAATTATACCTCAATGTCAATTAAATTTTTCTTATAATCGCTGTATTTTTCTTTCAATTCACTCATTTTAGCACTCATTTCCAGTTGAAGCTCTGATAGCAGCAAATAATCCTTTGCGCTTGCTGCTTCACGTACTCTTGTAAATAGCGACTTTGAATTGTAAGTATCCTTCATAAGATAGTGTCTTAGCTGATCAATCTGTGCCCAATAGGTTATATCAAGATCGTGGGCGTTATGTATGTTGTGAACTGGTTTGCACCTTCTCACCGTGTCCATATTCTCAGGCAGAATTCTGTTAAGTATCTCTAATACCCACCTGCTGGTTACGGCTGTACTGAAGCTCTTAATCAGTTTTTCATCCAAAACCCCGCCTCTTAAAAGTACTTCCAATTTTTCAGGATATTTTTTTAGATTAGAAATGTTCTCATATACTGTTGCCGGATGTATTCCGAATAGTCGGTTTCTTTCCTCCGGTGCATAGTGCTCAAATACATCTTCTTCGCTTCTGTATGCTCTGCCCTTTTCCAGATAAAAGCCTTCTGAATCCGGAAGCTTTGATATTTCTGCTTCCAGTTCTGCTTTAGTCTTGCCTGACTCGCAAACAGCCTTAATTCCGTCAAGCATTGCCTGATAAAAAGCAGCAAGTGCCAGATAAGTATTTGTCTGTGGGTTTGGCGATCTTACCTCAAAGCGTGTAGCGAGCGGATTATCCATATCTCTTACCAGGCCTACCAGTATGGTCCTGTTTCTGGATGGAGTTTTTACGTCATTACCCAAGGAGCATACTATGCAAACCGGAGCTTCAAAACCGGGCTTCAACCTATTAAGCGAATCGTTTGTAAATGATATGAAGGGATTTATTACTTCATAATTTTTCAGAAGTCCCATCAGAGCTCCATATCCAAGAGAGCTTAAGAAGTCCTTATTTATATCAGCCGGTGCAAAGAGGTTAAGAACTTTGCCGTTTCTAAGCCTTGCCATTACTCCCACATGTGTATGCTCGCCGTTGCCGGCAACACCTTCTATCGGTTTAGCATGGAAAGTAACATCCAGTCCATTTTTTCTGAATACTTCCTTTACAATATACCTGATCCACTTTTCATTATCTGCTGCCTGTAGAGCATTATCATATTTCCAGTCTATTTCAAGCTGTTCCATTATATGTGTAAGGTTACCTGTCTCATCAAGCTTTGCTTTAATACCGCCTACCTCTTTATGACCCATTTCGGGTTTAAGATTGTATTTCTCCATTAAAAGCAATGACTGTTCCAAGGAGGTTCTTACCACACCCTTTGTTCTCTTCCAGTATGATTCCTGTAGTTCCTGGGTGGCTGTCAGTGCCTCTACATCTGCTTTGTCATTAGGTGTCATAACCCAAAATTCAAGCTCTGTGGCAGAAGTCAGCACTATTTCTTCAATATCGCTGCAATTAACGTCATACTCGCTGCAAACCCCCGGGTACTTTTTAAGAAACTCCATTACCGAAGTCTTGAAGCGCTCTACTGAGCGGACCAGAATAGACCGGGAGTCTACATACTTGCCATTATGCATCAGGAAGGACGGTATTCTCAGCGTACCTACAGGTCTGCCTGTTTGGTAGTCAATATTTTCATAGTTGTAATCAATAAACCATAGGCAATTCGTGTCTGCAACCAGGTCAACCTTGCCGTTATTCAAGGTGGCTATACCAGGGAGGACAACGCTTGAACCGTCGGTTTGTATAGCTCCGTTAAGAAACTCTTCAATATCATCAAAGAAAACTTCTACTGGAATTCTCTCATCCGTGCTGTTACCGGTAAGATCCGGAGCGGCTATTGACACAAAACGTATTTCAGGATAACTCTTTATAAGTTTAATAAGCTCTTCTCTTTGATAATTTGTTGGATTGATTACATATAATAGATCATTTTTTATAAGGTCTGAAAGGTTTGTCATTATTTTCACCCCGCAATAATATTATTAACAAAATATGATATTTTTATGATTATAACACTAAAGAGCATTTAATGTAAATAAACCTTCGAATCTGCACTATCAATACTTACTAATAATGTTATTAGTACTGCTAAACTTATTTTAAAGAAACATGCCCCTTGTTTGCCAGATTCTGAAGCGCATAAATAATACCTATTTTTACATGATCAAAGGTTACTCCGCCCTGTAAATATGCAATATATGGGGGTCTTAACGGTGCATCGGCAGAAAGCTCAATAGAGGCTCCCTGTACAAAGCCGCCAGCGGCCATTATTACAGGATCATTGTAGCCTGGCATATCCCAAGGCTCAGGAACAACATGCGAGTCTACAGGTGATCCCTTCTGAATGCCTTGGCAGAAGGCAATAAGAGCATCTCTGTCACCAAATTTAATCGCTTGAATTATATCACTTCTGCGTGAATTATATTCAGGGTTCACTTCAAATCCCAGTTTGCTAAAAAGCCTGGAGCAGAACACAGCCCCTTTTACCGCTTCAGAAACAATATGAGGAGCTAAGAACAAGCCCTGAAAGAAAAGTCTGTTCATCCCTAAGGTAGCGCCACATTCCTTCCCTATACCTGGAGCAATAAGCCTGTTGGCAGCCATAGCAACCAGTCTTTCCTTTCCGCATACATATCCTCCGGTAGGTGCAATGCTTCCTCCCGGATTCTTTATGAGTGAACCTGCAATTATATCCGCACCTACCTCAGTAGGTTCTTTGAAGTCAAGAAACTCACCATAGCAGTTATCGACCATGCATACAATATTGGGATTTATTATTTTTATGAATTTTATCGTGTACTCTATATCCTCAAGGGTCAAGGACGGCCTCCATGAATAGCCCAATGATCTTTGTATCAGTATCATTTTGGTATTATTATTTATTTTCTTTGTAATTTCATTATAATTTATTTTGCCTGCTTCAGTAAGTTCTATCTGGCTGTATTTGACTCCAAACTCCTTAAGACAGCCTGGAGGGCAATTCTCAATTCCAATTATGTTCTCCAGAGTATCATAAGGCTTGCCTGTAATAGACAGAAGCTCATCGCCCGGTCTTAAGATACCAAAGAGGCATAGAGATAGTGCATGGGTGCCTGAGGCAATCTGCGGCCTTACGAGCGCATCCTCACAGCCGAAAATCTCTGCGTATACCTTGTCTATGGCTTCCCGGCCTGCATCACCGTAGCCATAACCGGTAGAATAATTGAAATGCATGTCGCTTATTCTGTTCTTCTGCATCGCGCTTAGTACTTTGTACTGGTTAAATTCCCTTATCTCATCAATCTTTTTAAACTGACCGGAAACCTCATCCTCAGTGGATACACAAATGTCAATTATCTTCTTGCTGATTGAAAGCTTATTAATCAGATAGTCTGTTGTTTTATAATGCATAGAAGCACCTCATTTTTATTAATATCAACATTATATATTATCATATTTTGCTGGATAAGACAATTAAGTTTGTCGATTATTGGGGGAAATATGTATTGGTATTATTTGCTTAAGCATATTTCATTCAATTCATATTGTCGAATATAACTCTATCCTCCTCATCAAGTGAGGCATAAATATAAATTGAGTTCTTGATTATTTCTTTTTTGAAATAACAGTGCAGACTGCTTATTTTATCTGTTGAACCATTTTCCATATAGGAAGTATGATAACAATCTCCACCGCATAAACGGCTTGCCCAACAGCTTTTGCATTCGTTTCGCTGATCTACGCTGTGTTTGCGGAGGAAATTGGATCTTTTATCATTATCAATTCCCTCAAAGAAGTTACCCCATTTATATTCATCAATGTTGTTAAACCTATGGCATAAATAAATGTCTCCTTCTGCTGAAAGGGTGTAATCGCTGGCACCGGCAGAGCATGGGAAACTTCTATAATCACCTTTATGGAGCGAAAGTAGAACTCTTGTAAAGTTAGTTATGTTTACCATGTTTTTTCCCCTAAAGCTGCAAATTACATAATCAGCAAGCTCTTTGAGTTTGGCTGACAGCAGTTCTTTTTTTAAAGTTTCATTTTTCAGTGATTCTACTGCTGAAGCCAGATCTATATTGAGCTCATCAAACCCATGAGCAGTCAGTTCCTTATAAAGGTACACAAAATCTGTATCAAAGTTGCATATTGTGGCTCTTGCAGTAATTCTTGCATATTTGGATATTTCTTCAACATTTTTGATAATAGTATCATAGCTTCCTTTACCGTTTATAAATTTTCTTTGGCTATTATGTACTTCCTTTTCACCATCCATGCTTATCATTATTCCAAAATTGTTTTCCAATAAAAATTGCCTATTATTTTCATTAAGTAATGTTCCATTGGTAGTAATCCCGAAGTTGAATTTTATTTTATACTCATCTTCTATGCTTTTAACGTAGTCTACCGATTTCTTTATAAAATCAAAATTTGAAAGAGGCTCACCTCCAAAGTAGCTAATAGATATGCTGTTTTTATATTTCAAATTGTTCAATATATAATTTATTGATTTTACAAATTGATTAAAATCCATGCATTTAGAATCGGCTATTTGATTTGTACGGTTGTAACAATATGAACAGGCAAGATTGCAAAAATTAGTGGTAAATACAGTAATTCCTTTTATTACGGGTTCGGGATAAAAGCTTGTCTCCCGCCTTTTCTCATCATTTCCAATTAAAAGCTTTTGGAGTTCCTCATTTTCTTCTTTCTTATCTATAAAACTATCTATTTCACTGTTGTTTTCTAACAGCAAGCCTGTATAACCTGAATAGATAAACTCTTTATTTTCTAACGGAAACTTATAAAATTTGGATCTATTCATCCTAATTCCACCTTCATTATATTATTACTTAAACCTTTTCTGCAATAATCATACCTTAATGTGTGTTTCAAAAGAAACAACAACGGAGTTTAGTATTCTAAAAAAGTTTTATGGAATCTTTATTTAAAAACTTTTTCCCCACAGAACAGTTCCACCATCACTTGGGCACTGTCTGTCATTGCAGCCCTTATCGCACAAGTCACAATTGTTGTCACTGGAATTACACTTTATTATGTTATTTCCTTCAGAACCCTCTATAGCTTTCTTGTTTAGCACTTTATAATTATTATTCATAAAACTTCCTCCTAAAATAAATTTTTATATATTCCTCCGTCGTTGTTGCTAGCACTTAAAGCTGTGTTGGGCTTTTATCAACTACAGCTACATGAAGCTTATTCTCAAGATGGCTGAAAATCTTTTTTAATTCATTACAATAAGACGAACACCTGTCACTATCTGAGAAATCTACAGGACATCCACCGTTACACATTCTATACCACTTGCAAAATAAGCAACTTTTTCTTCTGTTGGACTCCTGCAATGCTGCTGAAACTCTTAAAGGATTACTATTTAAAAAATAATCCAAATCTTTATCAATAATATTTCCTAATTGCAGATGTGGTAAGGAATCACAAGGTGAAATCATCCCATCTACATCAATTGAAATCATATTAATATTATTGATACACACTGGAGAAAAACAACAAATATGATTACCTGCTTTTCCAGAAAATTTATTAACAAGGTCAGAAAAGATTCTGATATTCAATTGACTTTCATTGTCCTCAAACCATTCATCAAAGATATAATTAAATGTAAAAGCAAGACGGTCTGGATTGATAGGTTCTCTTCCGGGGAACTTGTGAGGTATGATAAAATCCATTTCTGTTAACCCCTTTAGTGCCTTAAAGAAAGGATATACTTCCGGTAGATTTTCATAAGTGGCATTATTGAAAACAGATAAAGCACTATAAGGAATGCAGTATTTATCAAGCTCCTCCAGATTTTTTATTATTGTATCAAATGTAGCAGTGCCATTTTTATGCAACCTGCAGCTGTTTTGAATTTCTTCCGATCCATCGATTGATACTCCAATTTTAAACTTTATACCTCTATCTAGAGTTCTTCTGATAAATTCAATTATATTTTTGTTGAGAAGAGTACCATTTGTCTGGATTGAATTGCTGTATGACTTATCTATAAGATATTTTGCCTGAAGATCTATAAGAGTTTCAAGATATTTAATACCTGTGGCAAGAGGTTCTCCCCCATGAATACTAAAGTGAAAATCATCATATTTACTTTGAGAAATTTTTTTAAACACGGACTCTAACAAATCTAAATCCATTTCTCGAGGTTTTTTTTGCATTACATCATCATAATAGCAATAAGAACAAGCAAGATTGCAGAAATTAGTAATATTTAATATTATCTGAATGCACTTTTTATTCATAAATCATAAGACCCCATCAATTATTAATCAATCCTTGTATATGCCATGTTTTCATCAAAATAAAATGTTACAATTCCTGTACTACTAGAAGTATACTATAATGTAGTATATTTGTAAATTATGTACATATTAGGTATAATATAAACCATAAAAATCATAAAAGCACAATCATTAATAAATATTATTTCAGGAGAAAACTTATGAGCTACATTTCGCTAATACAGGTTCAGAAAACTAATTATGGATGTATAGAATTGTCATTTATATCCAGCTTTCTTAAAAGATACTCTCATAATGTAAAATACTTTATACTTAAGCAGAAAAATCTTTTTGAAAATGCGAACTATCTTAAATCGCAGTATTTTATCTTTGTTACCTCCGAATGTGAAGGTAATTTTGAAGGTATAAGTAATGCCATTAACTTTACCAGGATAAAAAATCCTGATGCTGTCTTTATAGTTGCAGGTCCGATGGCAACATTACATTCTGATGAAGCCCTTAGGTATACAGGTGCTCATTATATTATAAAAGGTTCTGCTGTACCTACTGTTCAGAGCATAGTTGAAAATAGTACGAATCCAGCCGAGATTAAACCCGGAATTATACATTCTGTAAACGAATATAATATAGATTTACTACAAATAGATCCAGAAGCTTATCCGGACAATTCTTTACGAAGATACAATTTAGTTCAAACATTGGGATGTAATTACGCAAGGTGTAATTTTTGTCCCCTGAAGTTAATGTACCTGGGGGTTAAAGTAAGGCCTGTGCATAATGTAATTAATGATATGAAAAATCTTGCACTCCGTAAAAATGCTGAAAGTTTTATGTTTAGGGATCAGAATTTTTTAGCTAATCCCAAAAGATTTTTTGAGTTGAATAGTTCTATGGATGCTGAAGGCTTGAAGCAAAAAATAATATTTGCGGCAAGAGCTGATAGCATTATAAAATCTTTACACTATTTGGAAATGTATGCGAATAGAATAGAAAATGTCCAGATAGGTATAGAATCATTTCTTGATATACAATTAGAAAGATATAATAAGGGTGTATTAGCATATCAAAATTATCAGGCAGTAAATTCATTAATTAAACTTGGTATTCCTACATATATATTTTTGATAATTGCTGATAATAAATCAACTATTGAAGAACTTTTAGAAGTATCAAATATATTTAAAGTTAATCCTCATTTTGTACTTCTATTGGCAAGTGCTAGACTCAGATATTATCACGAGTATGAAAATGAGAAGGGTGAATACGAAGATTATATGAAGCTTTGTCAAAAGGCTTTAGAGGGAATTGCTGCTTTAAATGTTTCACCGCTGATGTCTGGTACATTAAAAAGATTTTTTGAGGAAAAACAAATTTCTGAAAACTCAAAAAAAGTTATAGCTGAATGGTTTGATGATTTGAATAATCTAATATTACAATTAAAGTGCAGAATAATTGATTATGATTCTGGAATAGCAAAAGTAAATGAAATGTCTCAGGAAATAGCATCTGTTCTTCAAACACTTTATAAAGAGCGTTAAACACTACGCGGATGCCGGTATTCCCCTATGTGTCTTAAAATTTAATAAGCCCTTGTATTTCTACAAGGGCTTGCAAGTATAAAATTTAATTATTTTATTACGCTATCCGCAGGTCTAGTATCACTAAAGGTAAAATTAATAGGTTTCATAGGCATAATTGTAGAGACTGCATGTTTATATACAAGCTGCTGTTTACCATCATTATCAAGTACTATTGTATAGTTGTCAAAGCCCCTTACATTTCCTTTGAGCTGAAAACCGTTTACCAGGTAGATTGTTATTGAAATGTGTTCTTTTCTAACCTGATTCAGAAACACATCCTGTAAATTTATATTTACTTTGTTCATTCAATTCCCCTCCAAAATAAAATAAGTCAATTGTTAAGTTTATGTATATCTATATTATTATATAATTAATAGTTATTTATTCTATATTAAAGCATTTTTTCCTGCAATATACCTAATAATATTTTCTAATAAGATATCCTTTCTGTAGAAGCTGTCAATATTAACCCAATAAATGCGCTGATCTCTTCTGAACCATGTAAGCTGTCTCTTGGCATAATGTCTTGTGTCCCTTTTTATAATTTGCACCGCTTCTTCCTTTGATATTTTACCTTGCAGGTAATCCACAATTTCCTTATAGCCCAGCGCTTGCATAGCTGTAAGTTCTCTATTGTATCCCATCCTAAGAAGTCCTTCCACTTCTTCAAGAAGCCCCTCAGCCATCATTTTATCCACCCTTTGATCTATCCTGCCGTATAGCTTTGATCTTTCCATTGTAAGCATTATATACGCAAAAGTATATTTGGGCGGCAGCTTTTTTGATTCTTCCTGAAAGTAAGAAATCGGCTTACCGGTATGTTTATATACTTCCAAAGCTCTTATTACTCTTCTCAAATCATTGGAATGCAGCTTAAAAAAGCTTACGGGATCAATAGTTTCCAGCATGGAATGCACATATGCCGTACCTTTACTGGCAGCTTCCTCCTGCATTTCCTTTCTGAATGCTTCATCGGATATAGACTCTGTAAAATCCAGGTTGTTCAATAGAGAGTTTATATAAAGCCCTGTGCCTCCGGTAATTATGGGAAGTTTTCCTCTTTCGTTTATATCCCTGATATAGCTTTCCGCTCTGTCCCTGAACTCTGCTACACTGAAATCCTCATCAGGAGTAACTTCATCCATCATATAGTGCCTTATGCCCTGCATCTCGTCTTTTTTTAATTTTGCGGTGCCAATGTCCATATATTTGTATACCTGTGCAGAATCTGCCGATATTATCTCTCCGCACAGGTTCCTTGCCAGGGCAAGGGATATATCGGTCTTGCCTACTGCCGTAGGGCCTGCAAGTATGCATATCCTAGGCAGCTCTGTAGTCGTAATTGCCAAATTTCAACACCTCTAATAGTGCTTTTTAACACAACATATTCATTGTAATCAAGTGTTAAAAAGGCACTTCATATATTTAGTGCCTCGCATGCTTTAGAAGTACTATACTGCACGAGGCACTATTCTATATTATCCTCTTGAACTTCTTTTCCAGCTCATACTTGCTCATGGTTATTATTGTAGGTCTTCCATGAGGGCAGGTATAAGGCTGGTTTGTCTTCATAAGCCTTTCTATGAGTTCTCTTGTTTCCTCGGGAGTTATGCTGTCTCCAGCCTTTATCGCATTCTTACATGCCATACTTTTTATTATCTTCTCTATTGGTGATGCTTCGCTGCCTTTAGGTTCTTTCAAAGAATCAAGTATGTTGCTGAAAAACTCACCGTTACAAGGCTCTCCCATTATAATCGGTATAGCTCTTATTGCAATAGTACTTTCTCCGAACCATTCAATTTCAAAACCGAGATTCTGAAATATCAGGCTGTTCTCTTCATATAAAATCTTCTCAGCAGGACTAAGCTCTATAACAATAGGCATCATAAGCTGCTGCATGGAAATACTTTTTGTATTGTACTTTTCCTTAATATACTCAAACATTATTCTTTCATGGGCGGCATGTTGGTCTATCAGGTAGAAAGTATCATTCTGCTGTCCCAGAACATACGTTCCAAATAGCTGTCCGATTATATTTATTGTCAATGTTTGCTGTTTACCATCCGGTACTTCATTAACCGCTTCTGCTTCCGATTTCCTTTCATAGTCAAACTGTTTCTGGAAGCTTTCAATCCTTGGAGCTGTGTCATTCTTTTCAAAAGACAGCTGGTCGTAATTTTCCTTTTCTGTCTTATATACAGGCTTACTTTCAAACAATGTTGCAGTATCAGAACGTGCGTTCTGATACTCTTTAGGGGTATCCTCCTTTGGTGCTTCCGTATCTTCTAAGCCCTCAAATATAAGCCTGCTGCTGTTCAGACAGTTTTTTACAGCTATATATAAGGTATTGAATATAGCTCTGTCATCTGAAAATTTTACCTCCTGCTTAGTCGGATGCACATTTATATCTATCATATCTGACTTTATGTCAATGTTTATTACGCTGAAAGGATAGCGGTTATTCATGAGAAGTGTCTTGTATGCCTGCTTCATTGCCTCAGCCATCATTCTGTTCTTTATATATCTCTTATTGACGGAGAAAGTCATATACGTTGAATTACCCTTTGCAATCTCGGGTTTGCCAATGTATCCGTCTATGCTTATTATGTCATTGGAATATTCAAGAGGAAGCATGGCTTTTGCAATGTTCTTACCATATATGCAGAGGATAACCGAAAGCAGATCTCCATTTCCAGGGGTATGCAGCACTACCTTATTGTTTACTGTAAGCTTTATAGATATTCCCGTATTGGTAAGCGCCAGTTTTTCTACTATATCAACTATGGCGCCCTGTTCTGAGGTATCACTTTTTAAAAATTTCAATCTTGCAGGCGTATTAAAAAAAAGATTCCTTACTGTGACACTTGTACCTGTCGGGTAGCCTATGTCAGTATTCTCAAGGAGCTTGCCTCCTTTAATTATAACGTGGCTTCCTGATGCATCCTCCTCCGACTTGGATGAAAGCTCTACCTCTGATACTGCCGCTATGCTTGCCATAGCCTCTCCTCTAAAGCCTAATGTGAGTATTCCCTCCAGGTCTTTTGAGGTTTTAATTTTGCTGGTGGCATGTCTGAAGAACACACGCTCCATGTCCTCCTTAAGTATGCCGCAGCCGTTATCCGATACATTTATATAGGCTTTTCCGCCTTCTTCTATCTCTATGCTTATTGCAGTAGCTCCTGCATCTATAGAGTTCTCTGCCAGTTCCTTAACTATTGAAGCCGGCCGTTCTATTACTTCTCCAGCCGCTATTTTATTTATAGTAGTTTCATCAAGTACATATATCTTACTCATAATGGACTCCTTAATTAAATATCCTTTACTTTATCCTGCAGTTCCAGAAGCTTGTTAAGCGCCTGCACAGGCGTCATATTTGCCACATCTAAAGCTTTTAGCTCATCAGCTAATGAGAAGCTTGCAAAATTAAAAAGATTAGGCTCATTGTCACTCAAAACGGGTTTTTTTCTTTTGTGTCTCACAGATATATCCGTCTGGTTGTTCTTTCCTGACTTTTCTAGTATGGACAATATCTCAGAGGATCTTTCAAGAATCGGCTCAGGTATTCCAGCCAGACGTGCTACATGTATTCCATAGCTGCCGCTGGCTCCGCCTCTTGCAATTTTTCTAAGAAATACTATATCCTTGCCGTTTTCCTCTACTAGTACACAGTAGTTTTTTACTCCTTCAAGCTTATCTTCAAGCTCTGTCAGTTCATGATAATGTGTAGCAAAAAGAGTTTTTGCACCAAGTTTTTCTTTATCGCCAATAAACTCAACAACCGACCAGGCTATGCTGAGCCCATCAAAGGTACTGGTTCCTCTTCCTATTTCATCGAGAATGACTAAGCTTCTGCTGGTTGCGTTATTTATTATATTGGCCAGTTCGCTCATCTCTACCATAAAGGTGCTCTGTCCGGATGCCAGGTCATCAGAAGCCCCGACTCTGGTAAAGATTCTATCTACTACCCCTATTTCTGCCTTAGCGGCAGGTACAAAGCAGCCGATCTGAGCCATAAGAGTTATAAGTGCCACCTGTCTCATATAGGTGGATTTACCAGCCATATTCGGACCTGTTATTATAAGCAGCCTGTTTTCTTCATTGTCAAGAAGCGTATTATTCGGTACAAATTTAAACTCGCTGTTTAGTGCTTCTACTACAGGATGCCTGCCGTTTTCTATTATCAACCTGTCTGTATTATTAACTTCCGGCCTTACATAATTGTATTTTTGAGATACCTCTGCCATAGAGCAGAGGCAATCCAGGTCGGAAAGAAAGGATGCTGTCTGCTGTATCCTTTTTATATGCACTGCTATTTCATTTCTTATTTCTATAAAGATCTGATATTCCAGTTCAATAAGCTTTTCCTCAGCACCAAGAACCATATCTTCAAGTCTCTTAAGCTCTGGTGTAATATACCTTTCGGAGTTTGAAAGGGTTTGCTTCCTGATGAAATAGTCAGGCACAGAGGGTAAATTTGATTTTGTAATATCTATATAATATCCAAATACCTTGTTGAAGCCGATTTTCAAGGATTTTATACCGGTCTTCTCCTTCTCCTGCTGTTCAAGCTCTGCTATCCACTGTTTTCCGTTAACTGATGCACTTCTTATCTCATCGAGTTCGTTATTGAAACCGTCTTTTATCAGATTACCTTCCTTTAAGACAAATGGGGGGTCTTCATTTATTGACTTGTCAATTATCTCATATAAATCCTCCAGCACATCCAGATTATCATAAGTATTTTTCAATAAATTGCTGTTGCAATCTGAAAGCAGACTTTTAATATATGGAAGATTCCTTACGGAGTTTCTAAAAGCTATAAGGTCCTTGGCGTTGGCACTTCCTAATGCAATTCTGCTTGCAAGCCTTTCTATGTCATACATACTTTTCAGGTATTCTTTTATCTCTTCCCTCTTAAGGAAATCATTATACAGTTCGTCTACAGCATCAAGCCTTCTGTTTATTTCTGCCGTGCTTAAAAGCGGTTTTTCAAGCCAGCCCTTAAGCTTTCTTCCTCCCATGGCTGTAGAGGTTCTGTCTATCACAGACAGCAGTGCACCCTTTTTAGATTTTCCTCTTATCGTCTCGGACAGTTCAAGATTCCTTCTCGTGCTTTGGTCTAGCACCATGAAGCTGCTTATACTGTAACTTTTTATATAATTTATATTGTCCAGACTTACCTTTTGAATATCATCCAGGTACAAAAGCAGCGCCCCGGTGCTAAGAAGCAGGCTGTCATTGTCAATGCCAAGCCCTTCCAGGCTTGATACTGCAAATTGCCTCCTGAGTCTCCTCGTGCAGTCCTCTTTATCATAATACTTCTTGTCCAACAAATTGTAAGCAGAGTACTGTGCTTTAATATCCTGCATTTCTGTATTTGAAATTATCTCTGAGGGATTAATCCTGTTTATTTCATTTCTGATATTGCTTAAATCAGTATTATCCGCATAAGTACAGTAGAATTCCCCTGTGGAAAGATCTAAATAAGATAACGCAGAAAGCTTGCTGTCTGCGTATAAGCTCAGAAGATAGTTGTTGTTCCTCTCATCCAGCATTGAACTTTCTGTAACTGTGCCGGGAGTGATTATTTTAACTATCTCTCTTCTCACAAGCCCCTTTGCAAGTGCAGGATCCTCCACCTGTTCACAGATCGCTACCTTGTAATTCTTTTCGATAAGCCTTGCAATATAATTCTCCGCAGCATGATAAGGTATACCGCACATAGGTGCTCTTTCCTCTTGCCCGCAGTCTCTTCCTGTAAGGGTTATCTCAAGCTCTTTAGATGCTGTTATTGCATCCTCATAGAACATCTCATAGAAGTCTCCAAGCCTGAAAAACAGTATTTTATCCTTATGCTGATTTTTAATTTCAAAATATTGTTTCATCATTGGTGTCAATTGCGCCATTATCACTTCACCTCATTAACCATTTCGCCGTTTAAAAACCAGGAATGAATCTCTTTTATATTTACATTTACCAGTTTCCCGGTTATCCCATCTGATCCGCTGAAGTTTACAACTTTGCCTGTTCTTGTCCTGCCGGTAAATTTTTTCGCGTCATTCTTGCTGGCGCCATCCACTAATACTTCAACAGTTTTGCCAAGATAAGCTTCATTTGCTTTTCTGGATATTTCATTTTGCAGCTTAACCAGCATATCAAAATGTCTGTGCTTATCCTCATAGCTGTATGGGTCTTCCATAAGAGCTGCGGGAGTTCCCTTTCTTTTTGAATATATAAACATGAATATCTGATCGAATTCAATCTTTCTTAATACATTAAGAGTTTCTTCGAAGTCCTCATCAGTCTCCCCGGGAAAGCCTACTATAACGTCTGTACTGAGTACAACTCCTGGAATTTCCTGTTTTGCCTTAAATGCCTTATTAAGGTATTCCTCTTTTGTATACTTTCTATTCATCCTGCGCAAAATTTCATTGCTTCCTGCCTGGAAGGGAAAATGGAGCTGTTCGCATACCTTCTTGCAGTCTCTCATTGTATGAATCAGCTTTTCCGATATGTCCTTGGGATGAGAGGTCATAAATCTTATCCTCTCGATACCTTCTATTTCATTTACAAGTCTTATAAGGTCGGAAAAATCCACTTCCATTTCCAAATCCTTGCCATAGGAATTCACATTCTGCCCCAGAAGCGTTACTTCCTTGCAGCCGTCTTTTGCCAGACCTTCAATTTCCCTTATTATATCCTCAGGCTGCCTGCTTCTCTCCCTGCCCCTGACGTGAGGCACTATGCAGTAGGAGCAGAAATTATTGCAGCCATACATAATAGTCACCCAAGCTTTGAATTTCTCTTCCCTCAAAACCGGAATATCCTCTATTATTGTGCCTTCGGTATCAAGTATATCTATGAGTGTGTATTTTTCATTCATGGAGCGTTCAAGAAGTTCAGGCAGCTTATATACGTTGTGAGTACCGAATATCAGATCTACATGGCGGTATTTCTTCCTGATCATTTCTACAGCATGCTCCTGCTGCATCATGCAGCCGCATACCCCGATTATAAGTGACGGATTATCCGACTTAAGCTTCTTTAATGCCCCTATGTTGCCGTAGAGCTTCAGTTCTGCATTCTCCCTTACACAGCAGGTGTTTATTATAATAATGTCTGCCTGTTCCTTGTTCTCTGTATGGATAAAGCCCATTTCTGCAAGCATACCCCTTATCTTCTCAGAATCCGATTCATTCTGCTGACAGCCGAAGGTTATGACATGCATCAGCTTCTGCCTGCCTGTTTTGAGGTAATCCAGCTCATTGTTCTCTCTGATTCTCTTTGTTATTTCCTTTTGTATTGCTATTTCTTCATTGCCGATTTTCCCCGGTGCTTTTCTCTCTGACATGCGTTTAAACCTCAAATCTCATAGTTTCTTCTGTTATGCCTATTATTATATTTTACTGTTCATATTATAACACAGATGGACAATATTCACATAGTATATCAAAAGCGTTGCACAATAAAGGGCAAGTATTTCTACTTTGCCCTTGAAAAAATTCTATTTAACACGTCTCATAATGATTTCATCCTGTCTTGAAACTTCCTTTTCTATGCGCTCTAATATGTCAGTATGCTGCTTATATCCGTCAAACAAAGCTTTGACTTTTGGATTTAGTTCATTCTCCATTCTTACTATATCACTTTTATCAGCTTTTTCATCAAGTTTGCTTTTTATTTCCTTGAATTGTTCCGTCATTTCCGAATACATTTCTGTTAAAAGTTCGAAAACTTTATCTTCCAAATATATCACACTCCTTAAGGATATTATATCATAATAATAAGCTAGCAGTATATATTCTCATTTCCCAGGTATGACAAACGCATAAATATTTTCTTACTGGGAACCAGGCATAGCTATACTAATTTCCTTTGCTCCGTATTTTTTAATATCTCTTATGGTACTGTAAATATCCCTGCTGCATATTTTAAATAGCAGCAAAAACTTGTGATAAATCAACTACAAAGTCGGGAAGTATAGATATTTTTAATTTGTGTTCTTCTGTATATGTTTCAGGACGTCCATACCTGTTATTACTCTGTAGTGTGAATACACTTACTACCTTGCCGTCCGGTTCCACAATCCAGTATTCTTTGACTCCGGCCTGCTCATATTTATTAAACTTGAATACCCTATCCATTTTTGAAGTAGATGGAGATACCACTTCAACAATAAGACTTGGTACTCCTAAGTAGCCTGTTTTACTTAACCGGCTTTTATCACATACAATAGCAATATCAGGTTGTAATACCGTAGAAATATCCTCATCCTCTTCATCACCCTCCGGCAAACGTACGTCAAAAGGTGCAGGAAAAGCAAAGCATGATTTCCCTTGGAGGTAGTTGTTGAATTGAGTAATTATATTTCCAATTATAGCTTGGTGCTGCCATGAAGGTGCAGCCTGCATGTATGGGGTTCCATCAATCAATTCCCATTTTTCTTCTTCAGACCATGTCAGGTACTCTTTGTATGTATATCTTCCGTTTTGGTTGATTTGCGCTATACTCATTAAAATCATTCCTTTTCATAATATTTCAAAATTATATTGTGTGAGTAATCGCCTACTTTACTTTCATCATTGCACCTCATATTATTATAGTGCCATATTTATATAAATAGGTCAACTAATGCTGCAATAAATATAAGTGCCATAAACAACGTTTATGGTACTGCAAATTGAAGCGCCGTGGTAATTACCTTGCACTTGGCGACAGGATGCTCCCACTGCTCCTAAGACAATAAAAACTATATGATAGGCATAATCATTTTACAGATATCCCCGTTACAGCATTTTTATAGTACTTTCTATAAAAAAAGAACATTAATATTGCAGCGATTAACGCCATTGCCGAACCGAAGAAAAAGGGAGCACCGCCTCCAACCCTGTCATATAATACACCCGCTATAACACTTGCAGGAAGCAGGGTTATACCGATAAGTGAATTATATATTCCAAGTCCCGTACCTCTTCTTCCTTTATCAATAAAATCAGAAACCAGTGCTTTCTGCACTCCATCAGTAGCTGCACTGTAAAGTCCGTACAGTGCAAACAATAAAATTACAGTAATTTTATTGTTTGTCCTTCCAAAGCTGAAGTATATGATGGAATAAAGCAAATATCCAAATATAATCAACCTTTCCCTACCAATTTTATCGGAAAGCATACCTGCAGGAACAGCAAAAATTACCGAAACTGAGTTGAATATCAGGTAAACAAGAGGTATGAACAATGCTTTTATACCTACATCATTAGCTTTTACTAACAATAAGGCATCGGTTGAGTTGCCAAGTGTAAATGTAAAAGCAATTCCAAGAAAAATGTAATACTTGACCGGAAAGTCTTTAAATCTCATTTTCAAAGAAAGAGCGCCGTTGCTCTTTTTTGCATCCTTGACAAATAGAATAATGCAAAGTACACCCAATATACCTGGTATTGCTGAAAGCAGGAATACCTTACGGTAATCACCCGGAAATACCGATAGAATTGCAAAAGCTAAAAGCGGCCCTACTATTGCTCCGCTGTTATCCATAGCCTTATGGAAGCCAAAGCTTCTTCCTTTCTTATTTTCACTTGACGATCCTGCTATAAGACTGTCTCTGGGTGCAGTTCTTATCCCCTTTCCAATTCTTTCGGTAAACCTTATAAAGAGAACCTGCATTGGCGAAGTAACTATAGAAAATAGCGGACATAAAATGGCTGTAAATGCATAACCTATAACCATGAAAGGTTTGTTTTTGCCGATCTTGTCACTCCACCAGCCTGACAGAGCCTTGATAAGAGATGCTGTGCTTTCTGCAATTCCTTCTATAAGAGATAACTCCGTCTTCGATGCTCCTAAAGTCATTAAAAAGCTCGGCATAACAGCATATATCATTTTTGTAGTTGTATCAGTTAAAAAGCTTGTCATACCCGTAAAAAATACATTCCATTCAAGTCCTAAGACCTTTTTCTTTTTATCTTTTTCAGCAGCCATACCCGTTAACCCCCTCTTCTTTTATTTAAACTTATCTGTTATTATTTTTGTAAACCTCATCACTATAGCTTTCAAAAGCTTTTTTAACCTGATCCAGTTTTTCCTTTGCATTATCGCTTTCGGAAGAATGAAAGATGTCCCTTGCGTTAATCTTTGCAAACCATGCTATAAGCTTATTAAGCTCTTCCTCTTCTTCCTCAAGCTCTGCAAAAGTATATTTTTCTATAGCAACCTCCTTCTCCAGTTCCCTGAAATAATCCTCGCACTTATCAATAAACTCTTTATATTCTTCATCTCTTAAGTTATTAAAATGTGAAATAATCTTTTGTTCATGTTTATCAGCTAAAAATGTACATTGGATCAGAATTGCTTCACCATTATCAGCTTCAATATCCTCAGATATTTTTTGTAGTGCTGATTTATTATCATTATTATCCGGCAGGATCCACATAGATTGCTGTATGTTTATCGCGCCAAGCTTTTTAAGGCTTCTCCATACCGCTACTCTCAACCTAGATGGTTCAGTAGGTAAATTATAACTAATTACTAACCATTTTCCATCCATAATATTTTTCACCTCGATGTGTAATATTCGTTACATATATTATAGCACCATGTAACATTCGTTACAAGGCACAAAAAGGGTAGAGAGGATTTTATTGTTAAAGTCCCATCTACCCTATGCTCACTTAATCAGTATAACTTTATTCCGCAGCAAACTTCTGCTGGAATACATATTTACCGTCGATTATTTTAATGATAGCAGCATCTTTACCTTCCGGATTGTGTGAATACTTACCAATTATGATTCTGCCTGTGATACCTTTAATGTCTGTAGTCCCAAGTGCTTTAGCTACCTTTTCAGAGTTCGCTTCTCCCGCTCTTTCTAGCGCATCGCAGAGCATGAGAACTGCATCATGCACTAAATAACCGTTAGCTTCAACATCTTTTCCGTATTCTTCTTTGTATCTTTTTTTAAAGTCGAAAGTATCAGGATCTTCATAATCTAAATGGCTTATGAAATATGAACCTTCTACTGCCTCTTTAGCCATGCTGATAAGCTGCTCTGAGGGCCATCCGTCTCCGCCCATAAGAGTTGCAGTTATACCAAGCTCTCTTGCCTGGTTTGCGCTTAACGCTACTTCTTTATAGAAATACGGCATGAATATAACATCTGGATTTGAAGCCTTTATCTTTGAAAGCTGGGGTTTGAAATCAACATCTCCACTCTTGAAGCCTTCTTTTGCTACAATAGTTCCACCCTTTCTTTTAAAAAACTCTTCAAAGTACTGCGTAAGGCCTTGAGAGTAATCATCTCCTACATCATAAAGCACAGCCGCCTTCTTAGCTTTAAGAACATCAGCAGCATAACCTGCGGCAACGGCACCCTGGTACGGATCTATAAAGCATACTCTGAAATTATATGGCTTTACCTTCCCATCAATAACTGTAACCTTGGGATTAGTAGCAGCAGTCGCAATATCTGCAACTTTAGCCTGTTCAAGGACAGGTGCTATCGGTATAGCGTCACCGCTGGCATTTGGTCCTAATATTGCAATAACCTTGTCTTGGGTTGTAAGTCTTCTTGCAACGCTTACTGCTTCCTGTGGGTCACCTTTTGTGTCATAACCGATGACTTCCAGTTTCTTACCAAGAACTCCGCCTTTTGCATTTATCTCTTTAAAAAGCATCTTGACTGAATTTAGCTCGCACTGTCCCCATACTGCCTGATCACCTGTCAGAGGTCCCATCCAGCCTACTTTTATAATGTTTTCTACAGAAATTGCCGTGGCATTATTTTCACAACTTGTCAACCCAATTGAAAAAACAATAAGACAAACCAGAAATAACGCCAGTGATTTTTTTTGCATAGTATTCCTCCCCCACTTTTATTGAATTCTTACTAGTTTTCTGCCTTATCTCTGGCAATAATAAATACTCCTATTGCCTAAATATGAAAAATACAAGGAAGATATTAAGAATAAAGATAAGTTCAACATTGGTATAATTTTTATCTAAAATAGGTTTTCCCATATTCTCCATATTTTGTATGATTCTACATAGATTGTCATAATCCTTCTCTAAAATCAAACGTATAAAATTTGTTCTAAAAAATAAAGCTGCACTATTCATTTGAATAGTGCAGCTTAAAAATATATTCTACATCAATTTACTTTCTTGGTTACTTAAAGACTCTTTTTCTTTAAGCATATTGATAATGTGGCTTGCATCTTTCCTGGAGAGGTCTTTGCTGAAGCTTTTTCCTGTTTTGTCCTGTATTAACTCTCTTAGCTCGTCATTTGAAATATTAAGATTCTTAGCTATTGAAAAAATAGTATTTATTTGTGCTTTTGTAGCAGTTTCTGATTCTTTCTTCTCTTCAACTTTTTGAAGTTGATCATCCGGCGCCACATTCTTGCTTTCTCCTACCTCTTCAAAACCAGTATATTCTACTCCATAACCTGCAAAACGAAGTGCCCTTGCAATAGCTCTTGTCTCTGCCAATTCAAGAATAGCGTTGGAAAGTATTCTATCTCTTTTGACGGATGCATTGCCCAAACCAGTAAAAGTTCCCTTTTCTGTTTTGATCGTGGCTTGAACAACTGTTGCTTCCTCATTATAGTTGACTATACCAGTTTCTATCGATAAGTTCTTGTTTTCATCATGAGCAAGCCTCAACCTGCCGCCAACAATAGGATAAACCTTGCCTTGGACTTTGACAAGCTCCTCATTTCTAAATGTACTCAACATATTATTCCCTCCTTATTTATTTTGTGAGGTAGAGAGAATAATATACTGTAGCAAATTTTAGCTTATTTCTTTTTTCAATTCTGAAATATTGTCCTGAAGCTTTTCAAGAATATATTGAAGTACATCAATCTTAACGTTATCATCTTCAGATAAACAATGTTCAATGCTTTCAATAGTTTCACCAAAATTGGAATTTAGTTCTTTTAAGGTGCCAATGAGACTGTCTTTATGCACAACAGCCCTATGAACGACTATCTTTCTATCCGTTGTAGCAGTAAGCTCCACAGTCTGTCCAAGCTTCGCTATTTCATTAGGTATTCCGAGTTTTTCATCTATTAACTTTGAAAGCTCTTTGAGTGACGACTCTTCACCGTGAACAAGAAAAACCTTCTTAGGTTTTTTCTTAAAAGCGCCAATCCAATCCAAAAGCCCCTTTTGATCTGCATGGCCCGAAAACCCTTCAATGGAATATATTTTACACTTGACTCCAATTTCTTCACCGAAAATCTTTACTGTCTTTTCTCCATCTTTAATTCTTCTTCCTAAGGTGTTATGCGCCTGATATCCGACAAAAACAACGCTTGAGTCTTCACGCCAGAGATTATGCTTAAGATGGTGCTTGATTCTTCCTGCTTCGCACATACCGCTGGCGGAGATTATAATGTTGCTGCCGGTCATAAAATTAATAGCCTTTGACTCATCAGCAGTCTGAGTAAAAATCAGGTTAGGAAAGTTGAAGGGATCATCTCCGCTTTTGATAATCTTCTGAGCTTCTTCATCAAAATATGGTAAAGAGCTTTGAAATATTTTCGTTGCGTTTATTGCCAGTGGACTGTCTACGTATACAGGAACGTTCCTTAGCTTGGAGTTTTCTGCCTCCTTTAACATATTAAGAATATACAGTATTTCCTGCGTTCTTTCGATTGCAAAGGATGGTATAACCACGTTTCCTTTTCTTCCTATGGTTTCGGTAATTATGTCCAGCAAGGCCTGTTTTTTGTTCTGCGTATCAATATGAAGCCTGTCGCCATAAGTAGATTCCATTATTACATAGTCAGCATCCTCAATTATTGCAGGATCATTCATTATAGGCACATCTTTATTTCCAAGATCCCCTGAGTAAACCAGTTTAAACTCTTCACCTTTTTCCCTTATCCATAATTCGATAATAGCAGATCCAAGAATATGTCCTGCATCTTTAATTCTTATTGAAATATTTGAATCAATATTAATAATCTTATTATATTCAATAGCTTGGAATAACTTTAATGCTGCTTCCGCATCCTTGATAGTGTACAAGGGTTCTACTGCACTTTTACCGGCCCGCTGTCTCTTTCTACTTTGCCATTCTGCTTCAGATTCCTGTATGAAAGCGCTGTCTGGCAGCATTATTTTACATAGCTCAAAAGTTGGAGAAGATGTAACTATTTTGCCCCTAAAGCCGCATTTTGCCAGTAGCGGTATTCTTCCGCTGTGATCAATATGTGCATGAGAAAGTATAAGCATATCAATTTCAGAAGGATTAAATCTGAATGCTTCATAATTCATATCATCGGCTTCACTTCCGCCTTGGAACATTCCTGTATCCAGAAGTATTTTTTTGTTTTCGATTTCAAGAAGATGGCAAGAGCCTGTGACAGTACCTGCGGCACCACAAAAGGTAAGCTTCATATTATACCTCCATATTTTTTACAAATTTATTTATTAAATAACTATATTCTACATTAATTGCCTTTTACCTTTATCATTATAATTTTGGATTATAATTTTGGCACCAAATTCTATTGACAATATATGCATTTCGTTATATTATTTATATTGTCAGCTTCGGGGCGTAGCGCAGCTTGGTAGCGCGCTTGGTTCGGGACCAAGAGGTCGCAGGTTCAAATCCTGTCGCCCCGACCATCTGAAATAACAGGCTTTGAAGCCTTTTTTTATTTCTCAAAAAACAATCAAAAAACCCCGTTTACTGCAATTTTACTGCAACGGGGTTTTTAAATTTATAAAAGCAAAAAAGAAGGTTTTATTCCTTCTTTTTCTTATCTTTAGCAGCGTGCATGGGTACTACATTGCTATTCACGGCTTCTTTTAATATGTCCCCCATGACACCAGCAGCTTCCTTCTTCATTTTCTTTGTAACATGTCCATATTGTTCAGCTGTAAAGGTTGGGCTATAGTGTCCCAGCTGTTCCTGTACAGCGTTAAGGGAAACGCCGCCTTCCAGCAGCATTGTAGCGTAAGTATGCCGGAGGTCATGGAAACGTACCTTTTCAAGCCCTGCCTGTTTTAAGCAGCCCTGGAAGTCTCTCACAAAGCTTCGCGGATTAACCAAATTACCTAACCCTGTGCAGAAGACAAGGCGTTCCTTTTCTTCACCTTCACACTGGTATGCTTCCCCGACTTCCAGCTTTTCAGCATTTTGCTTCGCTCTGTGCGATTTTAGGACCTGTATAACTTCTTCCGTTATCTCTACAGATCTCTTTGACTTTTCGGTCTTTGGTTCCTGGATTGCCAGGCCGCCTTTTACACGTACCAGGTGCCGTGCTACTCTAACAGTGCCCGCTTTAAAGTCTATGTCCTTCCACCGTAGGGCCAGTATTTCACCCCTTCTTAATCCGGTTGCCAGATCAAGAAAATACGCTGCATAGTATCGGTATGTTTTAGCCTTGTCTAAAAATATACCTATGTCGTCGCGGCTTAACGTCTTCATTTCCTTCTTTGGATTGCGGGGCAGCTTGACTGCTTCTGCCGGATTAACAACCAGCTTATGTTCTGACACCGCCTGCTTAAGCGCTGTATTAATTATTCCGTGTATATACCTTACGGTTTTAGGAGATAAGCCGCCTTCCCTGGGCACCAGTTCGCCTTTTTCATTCTTCATTTTATCGGCCCTACCACCTTCCAGCTTTGCATTATATAGCCGCTGTAGGTCTGCTGTCTGTAAGTCCTTAAGCTTTATTTTTCCTATAGTCGGTATGATGTGCTTATATACTTGGACTTCGTAGCTTTCGTAGGTAGTCTGGCGAAGGCTGTTTTTCATGGTTACAGTCAACCAGGTTTCGATCCATTCGCTAAAGGTAAGCTTGCCGGGATCTGCGTAAGTTTGTGTCTGCAGCTGATTTTGTACTTCTATCAATTTGTCCCTTACTTCTTCACGCTTCTTACCGTATACTGTTTTCCTGATCGGTGTACCCTTAAGTGGATCTATGCCAGTGCTTATTTGTGCGCACCAGGTCCCGTCTTTACGTTGGTATATTGTGCCCTCACCATTGCCGCGCTTGTTTTTCTTATCGGTCTTCTTCGGCCTTGCCATTACTTTACCCCCTGTTCTGCTTTCGCAAGCATAAGTTTTTCTTGGACTTCTCTTTTGGTATGTCCATACACATACTTACGGATATATTTACTTGTTTCCGGGTCTTTGCCTACGTATAAGGTCCCCATCCATCTACCATCTTTACGCTTTACTACGCTTCCGCTGCCCTTGATTTTATGTTCGATCCGATAATGCGGCTCCGGCTGGATAAGCTTCAACGGCTTATCTAATGCCTGCTGTTGTCCTCGATCCATGTTCGCACCCTCCAATACTTCAATTTTTAAAACCCCAGCAATGTATCCAGTGCCGTATTTATGTCCTGCGGCATTTCTTTTTTATCAACGGGTACCAGATCCGGCTTTACAGATTTCAAAGGTACAGAACGTGCTGGACGTTCTGTAGACTGCTGCCTTTTCCTTAGTACCCTGCCTTGACCTTCCAGCTCAAAATAAAGCCGTAAGGCTGCTCGTACTATGTCGCTTTCATCCTGTGTCCGGGTAGCTTCGTTTAATGCAGCCTGTATATCGTCGTCCTTGCCGGGGCGCAGGCGTGCCCGTGCTACGCCGTCCGCCATTTCCTGCGCCCTATCTTTCCATAGCCCTTAAGGTTTCCCAGCTGGTCCATGATGTGCGTATTTTCCGGTAGCTTAAGCCTGCGCGCCATTTCATCAGCCCAGCCACCCGTTACTATGCAGCCATGAAAGCGGCGGTTAATACTGTCAATTTCGTTCTGCGCCTGAGCTGCTATTGAATTAAACGCCCATTCCTTAAGAGGTGCCAGGTCGTACCCGTCATAAGGCAGGCCCTTAAGTATATAGTGGTCCAGGGTATATATGTCCGGTGCCTGCCCCAGCTGCCCGGTCAGTTCGTCACGGATCAGGCGGTAAGCTTCACCTATACCCAAGTTCGGCGGGCTGCCGCTACCTGGCTTGATTTCCAACCCTTCAAGTACCAGTATGTCGAAGGTGTGAAAGCCGAAGTCAAGGACCAGCCAAAGCTTACGGGCGTCCGCTGCGTCGATAAGGTCGCCCTGGTCGTTCGCGTGAAGGTTCATAAAAGCGCCCAGCGGCTGCGGGACTATGTGAAAGTCTGCTATCCATGGGCGTACAGCCTTCGGCCAGTTCCTAGTCCCTTCTATTGCGCCGTATATGGGTTCAGTATTGAAGTTTTCAAGCATAGCCTGAAAGTCGGCCCGCTGTTTAAAGTAGAAGTCTACCGGAAGCCCTGTTACCAGGTTTACGTTATTATTCCCAGCTGTAAGCGCCAGGCCTGTTTCCAAAAGTACGCGGGTTATCCAGGCTTTCGCCCTGTCCTGCCCGGTGCTGGTGTATTTTACGCGGCTGTGTCGTATAGCCAGGTTTCCTATGAAGTACTTTACTTTTGACAAGTCCCCGTCCGGTACGAAATACCTTACATCGTCACGGTGTATGTCTTCGTCCCTTATCTGCCTGGGTTCGCCTACGACCGCAGGCTGCCGCCAGGTCTTACCGCATGCGCTTATTTTCGGCCAGCCATAGCCCAGGTCGGCTGCACCTATTACTGGCGTGTTCAAAGTCTTGTTTATCACGGTTATTTACCCCTTTCGTTTTTGTGCCACAATGTGCTACATTTTATAAGTCTTTTAAACTTTTGGGTTTTTTCATACTAAAATCAAAATATGGGCAGTGTCTGGCTGCATCGTTTTGTTCTTCCAGTGTCATAAAGTTACCCGGGTCCAGTGTGTCCTTATAACAATAGCACCGTATATCGTAAAGTATGCCAAAGATATTACCATATCCCGACCAAGTGTATTTTGCTGCATAATCCTTTACTTTGTGGTAATCTACGAACAGATCCAGGATTTTTACATACACATCACCAATATGGGCACTTATATGTTTCGCTATAGGGAGGTACCTTATATATTCCTGGTTTATACGCACCTGACCGTTATCCCCTACCATATGGCAGTAATTCGCCATAAGTACTTGGAAAGCCCTTATGTATTCGTCCCGGTTAAGCTTGTTAAGCTTCATACTAAACCCCCTTCCTTTCGTCCAGCCACTTATCCCTGGCGATTCGGCAAGCTTCCAGCGTTGGCTTTACGCAGCTGAAAAGTTCGCCGTCATCTGCTCTGAATTCGTACTGGACATACTTCTTACGGTTTATGCGGCTTGTGAAGCCTTTATATTTCTCCTGACCTATCTTACAAGTGCTTACAGCGTCTAAATTGTAACCTTCTAATGGTTCCATACTTTACACTTCCTTTCGTGTGGCTTTATAGCCTTAAACGAAGCCCGGAAGGTTCCGGGCCTGCGGTCCTGCCCCGCATTGACTTAGCGGCTATTCGTTAAGATTATACAGCTTAAGGTCCTCTATGGCTGCTTTCAGTCGTTCTTCGGTACCTATAAGCCTAGGGTATGTGGTAGCTGGTAGATTACTCTTTACTACGTTGTGTATTAGTTCCAGGGCTGTTTCCAGCTGCTTAACTCTATTCATGCTTTTTGTCCTCCTGGTTGTCTGTTTACATCTATAACCTTATCAATTACAGCATTGCCGTCTACCAGCTTTATGATCGCTTGCTTACCCCGCTTTCTAAGTCCGTCCATTTCGTGAAGCATATCCCAGTTTTTCGCGCCCTTGTATTCGATCGGGTAGCTGTGAAATTGCTCTATATAGTTTACTATCCTGTCTTCCGGACTAAATATGTCCTTTGCAAAGTATCTGCCTATGTACTTATGATCCGGTGCGTATTCCTTCTTAAGTGCTATACCTGTCGATACGTGGTATTCGCCATACTCAAATATTACGTTAACTTCGTCGAATGCCTTCAAAGTGTTTATAGCCTTGTCCTGCACGTCCTGGGGTAATTCCTTAAAGTTTGTGTTTGTCATTCTAACATTACCTGCCTTTCTTTCCGGCCAGGGCTTAAGCCCCAGCCTGTTCCTTTGTCATATAATCGAATAACCGCGCTTTAAGATCCTTCATGGTATCGCGGTCTACCATTGCCCGACCTTCCAGCTGGTGTTTTGCTACCGTTAATTCCTTTATGTCGTCGTAGGCTGCGTCCAGCTTCTTTTCGTTCCCCGTGTAGCTTTCTTGCCATTCCTGGGCTGCCCGTTTGAAGTTATCGCGCTGCCTGTTGGCTTCTGCTAGTTGATCTTCCAGCTGTTTTACCTTGATAATGTACGGGTCTACGGCGGCTTCTACATCCCTTTTAAGCTGGGATATTTCGCGGTAGTTGTGGTCGATAGTGTCCTGCGGGTCTATCCCGAAGTCGTCCTGTATTTGCTGTTCTGCATAAGCCGGGAAACGTGCCAGCATACGCTTAAGGTAGCTGTCCTGCGGTAGCACCTGGTAAAAATCATATATAAGTGCTATTTCCTGGTCTTTTCCCATGTTTTCAGGTATTGTAAGTCTTTTATCTGCCATTTGTACGACCCCCTGATTTTTATAAATTTGTCTGTATGACAACATTATAATCCTTGATTTGTCTATAAGACAAAGTTAAAATACTGTCATATAGACAAGAGGTCGTTTACTATCTGTCTTTGCGACAGATTTTCTTTTGTTTTCTTCGTTTTTCACGGCGCTATATTTAATAGAAGAAACAGGGTAAAAAAAAAATATATAAGGCAGGCAAAATTAAAAGAGGGTTATTAAACTTTCACACCCCCAGCGGTGTAGAAGTTTAATAACCCCTTAAGAAAAAACAATATACTATATATTATATAAATAATAATATATTTATTTTATTATTATTTATTATTATAGTAGTATTATTTATACTACTATAATAAGACTGTAAGTTCTTCGTAGGTATCCCGCAATTCGTTTATCTGATCCGTGGGTATTTCCCCGTCCAGCCGATCCAGTATTTCGTCAAGCCTTCGCCTGTATTCCAGGGCCATATTCTTACGCCGCAGCCATTCCAACCATTCTATGTAGTGGGTACATTCCTTAGATTCTGTGAAAGATTTTGCGTTATCCCGTGATTCCTCAAAGCTGACAATTAGCCAGTAAAAAGATTCGTCCGGGTATTCTATTTTATGCCTTAGAATGTTTGTTTCCATGGCTGCTATAAGGGATATTTTGTCTTCGTGCAATAAATTACCTGTTTCAGCCCAGATTTTGGTACCGACTTTGTAACTCATATTCATTTATTTACCCCCTATCCACATTTAAATAATTTCCCGGCGTCTATCCCCAGGGCTTTTGCAAGCTTGCATATACTTCGAAGCATTGAAATTCTAAACCCATGTTTTATATAACTTTATATACGCCTTCTTTACTCTTGATCTCTTTAAGCCTACAAATTTATTTTCAAACACTTTCCTTTATTGTAACACTGTTTCCGTTCATTAGGGTGAAATATCCAGGTTATTATTTGTATATACGGAAATTATATTATGTTTGTCATTCCATATATACACAAATTATGACATTTTATAGCAATTACACCTAAATATCTATTACAATATATGTATACGAGGGGTGATACTATGAATCCGGGGGAAAATATGCGTAGGATTAGAGAAACTTTTAAATTGTCAAGGGCAGAAGTAAGCGCAATGACTGGAGTGAACGATCAGTATATAGGGGATATAGAACGTGACGAAAGCAGCCCTACGTTAGAGGTGCTTCAAAAGCTAGCTTCTGCTTATAATATAACTATCTCGGAATTAGTAGGTGAGGTATCATTATATAATGAGAAGCTTAACGGTCTTATTAAGAAATTGAAATATACAAATAAGAATGATGTGTATAGGTTACTCAAAACCTTTGAAAAGCTGTCTAAAAAGGAAATAGACTTGCTTATAGACTTAATAAATGAAATGAAGAAAAGCCCAGTTTAACTAGGCTTTTTGTTTTTTATTCACACCTTATAATAAGCCAGTAAGTGCTTCGTATTGCTTGCCATTACAGCGTATGTATATACTGCTCTGTATACCGTTATCCAGGATCGTTATAACAGCTGTAGAAGTATCTTTACGCTTTCCACCTATGGCTGCACCAGCTACCAGGCCAATACCGCCAGTAAGTACGCCGCCGATAATAGCCCCAGCTGCCGCTTTTCCAGCGCTTCTTTTTGCGCTCTCCTGCCAGCCAATCCCTGCTACCTCATATTCCACTGTTTTACCCAGAAGTCCTGAATTTATAAATTTCAAAACATGCAGGTCTTTGCCTTTTGCAATTGTAATGCTTTTGCCTTTTATATCCTTATACCCTGCCACCAGTTCCAGCGTAATACTCAACAACATAACCCCCTTTATTACCTGTTTTTATCCATTATATTACATACTTGTCTGTTAGTAAATAAAAGAAAAAAGCCCCTGCGGTCCTTTCCAGGATTCCGTAGGGGCTGGGGTAAAACTACCTTATGGAGTTTTTGGTTTTGGTTTCCAGCTGTATTACTTCTTCTGCATATGTAAGTAGGTTCGCTTCTGCCTTCGCCAGCTGGTCGTCTAACCATTTGACGGCATCCTTTATCAGTTGGTCGATTTCTTCCGGTGTCCATAGCGTCCGGATCAGCCAGGGCAGGCTGGCGTATACAGCATTCCACTTAATAGGCCCGGTCTTGCTGCCGTAGGCCTGTTCTGCCTTTGCTACCAGGTTCCGAATTATCCTTATGACGGCTTTTCTGCGGCCGATTTTCCACAGCCAGGCAAGGACGGCCAGGAATATTAGGACCAGCAGGACGTCCAGCCAGTGGAGTTTAAGGAACGTTAATAATATTGTTACAAGTGTCATAATCATTTTACCCCCTTCTTAAGCCTTTGGCATTTGTAAAGGCTTTTGTTAAATTAGTAAGACTTACAGGTATTTCCCCGTTAAGGACTTTAAGCCAGTAAACCCGGTCGGTTATTAACCTGGCAGCCAGGGCAGCGTCTACAGCCCTTTCCTGATTCGTTGGTTCCACTTCCGGCTTGACTTCGTAAACCAGGCCGTAAAACTCACAAACGCCCATAAGTATCTGGGTTGCAGTTTCTAGCTGGAAAGCAGCCGATGTCATAAGTACGGCTTCCCTAGGGTCGTCCATAAAACCCGCTTCAATAAGTACCGCGGGCATATTAGTTTCGCGTAGTACATGCAAGTCGCCCATTTTTACCCCGCGGTTTTTCTGTACAGTCCCGCGTAGTATGTGTTTATGTATTAATCTGGCTAACAGTTCACTTTCACCGCCAAACTTGAAACAGAAGGTTTCTACACCTTCGGCGCTGTTGCCTTCGAAAGTGTTTAGTATTGCGTTATAATGTTCGCTGATAAATAAGCTTATGGGCTTGCCGCCGATAAGTGCGCTTCCCAGCTGTTTTTTATAGGCAGCGTGGGCCGCGTTCGCCTTGTCTGTCCTGGTCTGTAGTGGTACGTTATTGTCGCCTGGTGCGACTTGTAACGTCTTAAAGCCCAGGCGCAGGGCGTCAGCTTCCAGTAGGTCAATAACTGCTCTATTGAATTCGTTTTCGTGGGTGAAGTGCCCGTCCGCGAATTTTGGAGTACGTTTACCTGGTGTTTCCATACCATGGCCGTCGTCGAGTATAAGCAGCGGTATAAATCCCAGTTTTGCTTTAATATCCAATTTATGGCCCTCCTTTACTTGCCAGGTAGCCGACTACAGCGGCCGCCAGCAGTTTAACAATTTCCTTTATAGTATTAAGCAGTTTTTCCCATTTCTGCGTTGTTACTTTTGCATTTGTAGCCGCCAGGGCTTCCGCCTTCTTTGCTTCGGTTACAGTTTCCGTTTCTTCCTTTCTGGTAAGGTTAGTTACCAGGTCCCCCATGAAGGCAAAAAGCCGTTCTTCCAGCCTGTTAAGTTGATCCTTTATTTCACAGACATAAACCTTTGTACCGCCCTGGAATTCCATTATGTCTGCCAGATCTTGAGCGTGTTCTTTTACCTGGTAATTTATTTCGTCTACTTGCTTTTTCAATTCTATCATCTCTACTTTAAGCTTTTTTACGTCGTCACATTGTCCCTCTGGTCCGTGCGCCCCCTTGTTATCGTTATCCCCTGTCATTATGTTTACCCCCGTATTCTATTTTCTTGATACTTTTCGTCTAACGTTTATACAAATACTTGTACAATATTTGATGATACTCTTTTCATAACTCTATAGCCGCTTTCACTATTTGTTGCTACTCCATTGTCGTTAGACTTACAGTATCCATTTACAATACACGTACCATCATCGCGCACTAATAATTTACCCATTAATCCTATTGCAGCCCACTCTTTTCTTTTTTCTCTAGGGGTATAATATACTGTACTATCCCAATCAGGATTATATATCTGTTGAATTTCTGCATGTTCTGGTGTAATTATATTTCCTTCGCTATCCAATTCATCAGGTATTATTACTTCATGATACTGTACCCTGCCCCAATCATCAGTTAAATATTTACCTTGCCAATGGTCATCCTGATTATCACCTATAATTGACGGAGTAGCCGAAACAATACCTAATATGTAATTATCAAGTGAATTAGCTTTTCTTAGCTTATCCCCATCAAGTGTAACGAAGTAACCTACTCTGTCTTCATTACCTGGATTACTGTCAAGCCATTCGAAGTACTCTGCATAATCGGCCCCTGTAGAAGTATACGCCCCATCAGCATATGTTTGTCCATTGAATAGCACTTTAAATGCTAAACCCCTTGTGCTTGAATTTGTTCCATTGCCTATCATAAAAGCCTCTGTGGTCGCGTCATATGCGGTATCAGAAGCAGAGGAAACAGTACCACATCGTCCTATTGCAGTTTGTGCATATTTTGATTGAGTATAATAGCCACCTGCCTGTGAATAATTTCCACTTGCTATTGTGCTATAGCCACCTGCATGTGAATCAATACCACTAGCAGTTGTATCGTAACCTTCAGCATGTGCTCTATCCGCGGTAGCCTCTGTGTTTCGTCCTTCTGTATATGAATACGCACCACTTGCTGTTGTGTTATAACCACCTGCATGTGAGTAGTCTCCACTAGCAGTTGAGGCATCACCTTCAGCATGTGAGCTATATCCGGTAGCAAAACTAGCATTACCCTCCGCATGTGAATAAGCACCACTTGCAGTTGTACTAGTACCTTCTGCATGCGAACTATCACCAGTTGCTAAAGTACCAATGCCTTCTGAATGCGAATTTAGGCCACTAGCTATTGTATTATTACCTTCTGCATGAGAAGATTCACCACTTGCTAAAGTATTATATCCTTCTGCATGCACTGGATAATATTGCGCTGTAATAAGTTCAATAGCGTACTTCCAGTCAGATGTTATTGTAGCTGTTGTATTCAAAGTTACTATTAAGCCATTTATTGCGGTTATAGGTATATTAATTTTTGAAGTACTAAGGCTTACTTTTATCTGTAGTAAATCACCAACAGATAATCCTGTCACTGTATCTAAAGTTATTGTTTTAGAGGTATTATTATATTCTGTTATTTTATATGTTTTGCCGTAAGCTCCTAAAGAATACCGCCCTTCTGTATGTGAATAGTTACTTACCGCTACCGTATTATAACCCTCTGCATTTGCATTTGTACCCGTTTCAATACAATCGGTGGCATTAACGTGTTTTGATGTATCTGTTTCGTGAGACTTAGCCGCATATGCTGTATCATGATTATGATTACCTACCGAAACAGTACTTGAAGTAGTACCCGTAGGAACATTTGCTATAGGAACTTTAGCAGAAGCATCAAGTACAACTAAATTATTTGCTGTGCTATCTGCATGTTTACCATCAACCATGTCTGCATCAATAGTTGAACCAGAACCATCTATGGTCAATAATTTTGCTTTAACATCTGCGGCAGTATAAGAACTTGCAGGCAAAGCTGCATCTGCCTTTACCCCCTGCGCGGCTGTTGCATATACACCGTCGTGATTATGATCGCCTTCTGCTGCTGTTCCGGCTGTAGTGCCTAACTGCACATGCCCTGCATCAATTTTATCCCAGTTGTCGTTAAGCATTGTGGCAACATTAAAACTGTCGTTGCCCTCTGTTTCTGGATCTTTTTTAAGTAAATTCAAATTAGTTGTATAGCTTGCCAATGTATTAATCCCCTTCCTTTTCTATAGAAACGGCGCGAAGTTGTTTAGTGGCGTCGCGTTCATTTCTGTTATTGTTTTAATACTAACTTGGTATAGCGTTAAATATTTAAAAGTATAACCTATACCTAAATGTGCGTGTATTATATCGCCTATCTCTGCTTCCAGGTCAAAAAGGTTCGGTGGTATGCCAAAAGCTCCGTTAAAAGTTATTTGTACTATCTGGTTCGGTATATCTATTGTTACGAATACTTCACCATTAGTAAAGGCTTCACATACCGACTTTATCAGTTCGGCACTAAAATTACCCACGCCACGCCATTTGCTTAGTACGCGGCTTCTTCTTATATCGTATGGATCAGCTTCTAAGGTTGTTATCCCCAGAGCTGCTTCCCAGTACTTAAGTCCCCAGGTTGCCGTTTTTATATACAATTGATTCTGTAGGTCCTGATCCTTCAGATCTTGGCTATCGAATTCGTCTGCCTGGGCTGCCTGTAGAGCTTCAAATATAGCACTAGTTTGGTAATAATCCGGAGCACTGTTCATCATTCTTTCAGTTCTTAGCGTAGCCATTAATTAAAAGTCACCGCCTCTAGCGTTGCTATAGCTTCGGTACCTACTGGCAAATCTGCCGTTCCGTCGTTTACCGTAAGTCCGGAAAAATTGCTTACGCCGTCTGTAAAGGCTAAAAGCGCCGTTATTTTATTGTAGACGACGTTAGGAACTTCCGCGAATACCAGGCCTTTTAAGTAGTTTGTTACAGCAGTCTCAAAAGCCGTTTTAGCTGCTACCTGGTCCGCACCTGCTGACCAAGTGATAGTTACCGCAATGGTTAGGGCCACGTTTGAAGCTGCTATAACTGTTACCGCTGCCCCACAGGGTGCCTTTCCATTCCCCAGGCCTTCACTATTTGGGTCCAGATATTCCTGTGCGTCTGCAACTACCAGGGACGTAGCAGGCTTATAGTCTGAACCTGCCAAAACTACCTTTACAGTGCCATTACCGTTCCACCGGGGTACGCATTTCGCTTTCCCTACACCTGTAACTTCCTGCGCCCAACGTACATAATCATTCTTATTCCCGCCCGTATCAGGATTTTTTACTTTGAAGTCGTACCGCGCCCAGGCTGCGGCATCGCTTTCCTTATCCGTGCCCGGTACCGTCGTCCCTGCGTCCACTATAAGGCGTATGCCAGGTATAGACGGCTGGAATATAAACTGGGTACCGTTCGGTACGTTACTTTCAGCTCCCAGGGTCTTACAGGTAAGGCTTACTGTCTGAGAGCCGGATTCTGCAAATACCACGACAGCATCTACCGTAAATTCGTACGGGTTTCCATCCCCGTCCACCACCACGCTGAAAGCACTATGCCCCAACGGTATAGTTACTCCGGCATCAGCTGTCACAGTAAGCGCCCGCTTATTTGCAGAAGCAGGTATACGCTTAAGTCCCACCTCGTCCAGTAACAAGTCCAGGTAGTCACCTTCCGCGTACTGTGCAAAGCTGTTTTTGAGAATAAAGTCCCGCTGTATTTGCCCTTCTTTAACTTCAAGGGGTGCAGCAGCTACTGCATCATAAATATAGTCGCCGGGTTCCTTACGCCAGTCGTCACTTATCCGACCCAGCATACGTTCCCGTATTACGCTTTCTTCTTCTTCAAATACGGATACAAATACCGGCCTATCAGACATCTATTACCGCCCCCTTTACGTATAATTCGTTATCAAAAACAGTAGTAAGGGTATAATCAGCATAGCGGCCTTTTACCCCTTCTATTATTGACTCGTACGCATTTATATCCTGTACGTCTGTTATCCATGGATCATACACCAGGGCCTCCCTAATCGCCCTTTTTATCTCACTTATTCGGACGTCTTCGCTTACATTCTTCCGGGTCATAATTTCCGGTACGTCTGTGCCGTACTTGTGGTTCTTCTCCGGGTTTACAGGGTCTGCATATATCAGAAATATACCCCTGGGTGTGCTACTTGCTTTAATTACAACTTGCTCCAGTGCTTCCCCTCCGGTAGCTGTTAGTACGCGGCCCTGGCTGTCTGTTTTGAATTCGCCTGTTTCCCAGTCAAATATCGGTGTCTTTCTACTATCAACCATTACCCACTTACCCCCTTATTCGTAAACATGTATTACTGCGTATTTTATACTACCACTGTCGTAAATCGGGGCTACGCTTACCCTTTTCCCAGCTGTAAGGCCGGAAGATACTACCAGGTCGTCAGTGGTATAAGTCTTCGCTATGCCGTCTATAATAAGGCTTGTAGGTCCTTGCATGGTCGCCAGATTTACCGTACAGCCGTTTATTTTCTGTATCAGCGTCCAGCGGGAAGCTGCCCCATTGTTAATTATAGGATATGTAAGGAAACGGTCGTCTTTTTTTATCGGATACATGTTATAGGGTATCTCGAATATTTCTGAACCTAGAGCCAGCTTTGTACCTTCAAATATGAATGTAGCTGCATCTGGTTCAGCGGTTACAGCCCGTACTATTTTGATACCGTTAACCACCCCAGCCCCTTTTCCTTTCGGATTAAGAAGCTTATAAAGGTCTACGCTTTTGTCTGTTCCTGCCATGTTACCGCCCCCTATATTCCGTAGTCTGACATAACCTTTTTTAGTTCTGGGCTATAGTTTTGTTGGACACCTGTAGTACTCTCTTTTGTATTTGGCTTCTTTTCGGCGTCCGTAAATTGTATTTCTGGTACGTATGGGTCTACTTCAAGGTCTGCGCTTATACTGATAAGGTTGCTATTTTCAAAACTATGCGTAATATTTCGAACGTGATAGCCACCAATAATACGCGTATATTTTTCTTCGGCGTAGATATAGTCACCGCTATAAAGCTGAGGCATTATTCCGTCAGGGTTTATTCCTTCTATTTGCTGGGTTATGTTCAGCTTTGCCAGGTTCTTTAAAAGAGTCTGGGCTTTCGTTTCCATTGTGGTCGCTTCGTCCTTGTCCACTTCTTCAAAATGGACAGCTTTACCGTAGGCTTTAAGCTTTACGTCGTCAATTCTGGTTACTATCTTGCCCGTGTCCCTATTTACCAGCTTTACTACTGTTATTGTGTCTTCTATGCTTTCTTCGTAGCTTGCGCCTGTAAGGTTTACCCCGACCTGGAAAGCCCACAGCTTCGAAGGTATTACCCTTTCGAAAAGGTCCAAGCCTTCAGCTGTATGGTCTGGCTTGTAGTTAAACCAGAATTTTTTCTTATTCTTTTGGTAAGTTCTACTTAATTGGTCTATCGCTACTGCGTCCGCAGCTTTTCCCTGGTAGTATAACGGCGGTAATACCACCCCCGTATTTGCCAGATTCTTTATTCGTATCCCGGACTTTTCGGCCAGAGTCTTTATGCCCTGGGTCGCTGTTACTCCAGTAAAATACCAGTCGTCGATGTTCTTTACCAGGAATATTAAGGGGTCGTATACCAGGTATGTAATTACCCCATCGTGTTTTCGGCCGCGTTTTCGTAGGAAGCCCACAAACCAACGGCTACCGTTGTACCACAGTTCTACCTTTTGGCCAGGGTAGTTTTCCAGGCCTTCGGTGTCCCTTACGGAAAATTCCATGGTACGACAAACAGCTTCTAGCTGGTCGTTTATCTTCGGCGGTCCTACTAGTATCGGCTGTAAGTCCCGGCTGTTTAATGTGACTTGTATCATACAGTCAGTACCTGGCCTACTTTTATTAAACTGGGATTCGTTCCTATTACCGCTTTATTTTTTTCGTATAGCGTTTTCCAACCTGTGGTTACTGGTATTTTTTTCGCTATAAACGTGAGCGTATCCCCAGCGTTTACTGTGTACGTTGCTGGTTTTGCTTTCTGCGGTATAGGTTCCCTGTTCTGCGGTCCTGGCTTCGCTTGCTGCGGTATTGCAGCTGCTAAAGCTACCTGTACAGGGCGCAGTACCTTTTTTTCTTTGAATTGGACCGTATAGTATATGTCGCCTTCGAAGCCTTGCAGCTGCCATTTAAAGCTGTTTAAGGTCATGTTCTTATTTATGCCAGCAGCTGGACAAATAAGCTGTAAGCTGGTCGCCTGGTCCTTCCAGGTGCTGAATAGGTCCCGGTATTCTATTGGCGTCAGTAAGTCCGACGTCGTACAGTAGCCGGGGTCATATCTGACAGGAAAGAAGCTGGACCATTCCATACTATCCAGTTCCACACCACTATGGAAGTCAACGCTACCCAGGTCTATTATCTTTATCGTGTCCTTAATAGCGTCGCCGTCGCTGTAGGGGATTTCTTCCGGTAGCACGGGGACACGGTAATACTGTCCGGTATCATTGTTAAGTATTGTTATGTCTACGTTTATACCACTAACCATTTACCAGCGCCCCCATTTCGTCGTTATTAGCTATTTCTGCCGCATTACTTAGTTTTTCGAAAAGTATATTTATTACCCGCTGCGCGAAGCTTTCGCTATCTTCGCCAGGCTGTTGGTGAATTTCCAGCTTTCCTATAAGGTTCTGTATGTTTACCCCGCCTTTGCCTTCCAGGATCTTGTCGGTCTTGTCTGAGGGTATCACCTGACTGCCACCTGGTAGTATAGCAAGTTCGCCGCCGCGTTCGTTCATGTATGCTGGACCACCTTGCCAGTTCTTTGTACCTTTCGCCAGGTACGGAATTTCTTTTATGTTGAAAGTGAACTGTTTACCACCTATAAGGGGTACCCATTTCGGTATCTTTATGTCCATACCGTTAAGGCCTTCTATTAGTGTGTTAACAGCTTTTATTAAGAAGTTTACAGGGGCTTTTATGATTGATACCAGGCCCTTAAAAACAGCTGCTATACCCAGCCCTACTCCTTTAAAAGCGTCTTTAATCCATACAACGGCAGTACTTAACAACGCCTTTACTTTGTCCCAGTTTTTATATATAACATAGGCTACCATACCAAAAGGCCCAGATATTACAGCCAGTGCAAGCAGGCCCCATTTTTTTATAAAGCCTAATAGACTATTAAAGACGTTTATAGCGGTGGTTTTTATTCCGGTCCACAAATTTACAAAAAAGGTACCTACTACTTGGGCGCCACTCTTAAACACAGCTACTACAGTGTCCCAGTTCTTTACCAGCAGTATTATTAAGCCTATCAGTAAACCTACCCCTGTAATAATAAGTCCTACAGGGTTCATATTCATTATGACATTAAGTGCCGCCTGTGCCATTGCCCAGCCTTTCGTAGCCAGCGTTACAGCTTTCGTATACAGTAGCGCGGTCGCCCCTATACCCAGATACACGCCCCAGGCTGCCGCTATGCCCAGTATTAAAGGACCTATCCAGCCCGAGTTTTCAGTAAACCAGCCAGATATTTTTAGTACCCAGTCAGCGACCAGGGAAAGTCCACTTATTAACAGTGGGATACCTGTACCTGTAAGCCAGTTAAATACTGGCGGTATGCTTGTCTTAAGCCACGTTACAGCCGCAAAGAATGCCCCTACCAGCTTGTCTATAAATGGCTTGTTACTTGTGTATACCTGGCTGAATTTCTGCCGTATAAGTGATACCAGGCCTGTTATATATGTACGGACCTTATTAAACGCAGCCCCGGCCATTGACACAGCCTTTACTGCTTCCTTCCCCCACTTTCCCAGGGTTCCGTTATCGTTCAACTTTTGCGTGAAGTCCATTACCTTCTGTAGTTGGCCTTTAAGCGCTTCAAATACTGGCGCGCCCAGTGTCCGGCCCATGCTGCCCATGAAGTCCTTAAGATTCGATAGCATACCTTTCCAGGTCTTAGCCTGCATTGCCATACCGCCCTTGAAACGCTTTTCCATAAGCGTAAACAGTACAGCGTTAAAGGCCTTCTGGTCTGTTATCTGGCCCTTATTATTTGTTACTGTTACCTTCATGACTTTGGCCTGGTCTTCTATCATTTTCTTAGTTATACCGAATTCCTTAAGCCGTTCCAGTTCTCCGGTCTGGGCGTCCGCGACGGCTTCTACAGCCTGCATTAAGTCCTTTCTCATTACCGCCGCCATATCCCCGACTATGCCCATGGTCTTCTGTGCGTTGATACCGTAGGCAGACATTCGGGTAGTCGCTTCTACTATCTGAGGTATTTCAAAAGGTGTCTGCGCTGCAAATTTTGTAGCCCATGCCAGCATTTCTACTGCCTTTTTTTCATTTTTTAAGACGACGGTAAGCGTGTTTTTATAGGTTTCCATGTCCGCGTTAGAATCTATCAGCCAGTTTTTAGCCTTATATAGCCCGAAGGCCGCGGCTGCTGCTTGTATGCCCCTGGTTACTAAACTAAATGAAGTAGTCAGTTTGCCATTTGCGTTTATCCAAGTTCTAGTCATTGCTGAAGCTTTATTGCCGGACGCCACATACCGGCCTTGAGCGTCACGAAGTCGGCCCATACTGTCTGTATATGTTTTTACGCTGCGGTTAGTACTGTCTACATTCTTCTTAAAATCACGGGTGCTATTTATTATTTTGCTAATGGTACCTTTAAACTGGTCTTTAAGAGTCATTCTAGCCCCCATTTGAAAGGTACGTGCCATGTTTATCTTTTACCCCCTTTCGTTGCTGGTTTTTTCGCCAGCTTCTTATTTTCCTTTTCCCTTTGTTTTATTGCTTTGTCAGTAGCTGCATATATGAAAAGCTTTTCACGGTGTGATCTATTGTACACGTCCCCAGGGAATACATGATATTCATTCCAGATATACGTTAGTATTGAAGCTTCCGGGTCCGTGTCTATTAGTTTTTTATGTTTTCTGCTTCTTCTTCCGCTGATTTGTCAGTAAAGCCGCAAACTTCCTGTATGTCCATGGCTGCGTTGTATATCTCACCGATACTCATAAGCTTTGTTACTGCCTGATCCGCTGTGACTACTCCCAGCTTTTCCAGCAGCGCCTTGTTCGCAAAAGTAAAGTTACTTCTAGCGTCGGCCTGCTTGCTTTCCTTGTCTACAGCGGCGACTACCAGTTGTACCATAAGCTTATCGTCGTCCAGTTCTGATACCTGGGCGCCCCTGGTTCCCTTCGGGTCCGGTACCATACGCATACAGTCGTGTTTTATGGTCTTGTATTCCTTCGCGTCGATTTCACAAAAGGGTACGTTCCCCAGCTTTTCAGCTGTAAATTCACCTCTGCCCAGCGCTGTAAGTTCTTCTTGGTCCTTGCCCAATATGGCTTCCAATGTTAAAAATGTCTTCATAAAAAATTTACCCCCAATAGTGTTATTTTCTGATAGAGGAAAAAAGGGCAGGCCCGAAAGCCTACCCTTATATACCTTTAGTCGATATAATCCGTATAACGGAAGTCGTCAGCAGTAAAGTCCAGTTCTACTTCTGCGGTTTCTCCTAGCGCCCATTTTATTATGTCGTTGCCATCGAAGCTTAAGCCCAGGATAAGTACAGCTTCATTTCCCTTTGCGTCAGGGTCCGCAAGTTTACCCATATAATTAAATTTAGCCGTAGGATTTTCGCCTATTTTCTTCTGCAAGCGACTGTCTTTCTTATTCAATCTCATGCTACCCGAAAGACTGCCACCAATTACCTTATGAACATTGTAAAATTTCCCAGGCACTTTTATTTCTGCTTTTTCGAATTCTGCAGAAAATTCAAATTCCTGGGTTTCCTGCATATGCTGACCGTTTTCATCATACAGATACCCGTACAGCCCGTTTATGACTTCGTTTGCGTTGTATGTTACGTTATCCACTTGTTAAGCCCCCTTCCCTAAAAGTTTACGCCGATTTTCTGGTAGATACGTTCCATACTGTCCACGGGTGTAATATCCGCGAAGAAGTAGGCTTCGTCTATCTTCGGCGTAAAAATAGCGTCCTTACCATGCCAGTCCGGATCCGGTCTATAGAAAAAGCCCAGCTTTATGATTTCCAGGGCTGCCAATGGCCCCAGGTATTCCTTTTCCACTATGGACGCGTATATTTCGCGGGCTTCTTGGGTATTACTCTTGTCCCTCTTGTACGCGTCGCCGAAAGCTTCCAGGTCCTTACTGGTATAGTCCAAGGCGTTACTTATTCTTATCTTCCCGAATTCGGCCGTTTCGCCTTCTAATACAGGGGTAGTCAATGTATTTACACCTTCGTCGATAAGGATATTATCGCCGACCTGGACGAATACCAAGGTACCCGCTTCTTTGCAGGCGATACGCTGGGACGGTTTCAGTTTCTTGTTTATAGCCGTATACGGTACAGGTTCGTCCGTAAGGGTCCTGTTTAAGCCGACAGCTGCTACCCTGGCCGCTATGAAAAGGGCCATTTCCGCAGCTGTGTATCCGTCGCAGCCGTTCCCGACATTGACTACGCCGCGATAGTTGACCGCCTTACTTTTCGTATTGGCAGCAGTACCGCCGTCGTTATCCCAAGCGCCGCCCCCGCCACGTACGAAGGTTACGTAGAAGCCTTCGCCCCTTACCCTTTTTACAAAGGTTTCAGCCGTCGTAAGTATGGTTTCGTCGGTTACAGCGTCCAGCGTAAAGCTGTTCGCGGTTCCATCCGCTTCCAGGGAGTCCAGGAAGGCCGCGTATTCTGTAGCAGTCGATACGTCGCCGTTATTGCCGCCCGCGAAGTCTGTCCCTGCCGTTACAGCTGGAAGGTTTGCGCCCTTCGCCGATACTCTTACGTAGTCGGAAGCGTTAAGCTTTGCTTCCAGGCCTGACAGAGTAGTATCTTCGACTTCGACCAGGATTACCCCGGCTTCTATGATCTGGACTATAGTACCTACGGTTCCAGCCTTTACTACTGCCTTGAAAGCCCTTGCCGACTTATACAGCGTTTGTAATGTCAGTGACATAGCAGCGCCCGCGTCGTTAAGTATGCAGCTGCCTTTCGCGCCTGCTGCTGTTACCATACGATAGCCCAAAACCTTGTACGGGTTCCCTTTGTATGCATGTTTATAGACTTTCCCGGCGGTAAGTGCGGTTTTATCCGCATTATAAAGGGCCTTGAATTCGTTAGACTGTACACTTACAGTCAGTTCGTTTTCCGGCCCCCAGTCGCTTGTAAAGCTGTAAGCAGCTATACCCCTTTCGCCCCTGGTAATAGTACTTATTACCGACTTAATAAGGGTATAGACGCCGCTTAATACCTTGCTTATACCTTCAATGTATGTTCCGGCCATGGTTTACTTACCCCCTTCTTTCTGTATTGGCCTGGTTAAGAAGTCTTCGACCTTTTCCCTGGCCTGATCTATTGTTATAGGTTCTTCGACTGCATACAGCGCGCCCGCTATAACTTCGGGCGGCTGGTTGAAAAGCTTCTGCGCCTGGGCTATAAGTGTATCCTTCGGAAAGGTCGGCTTTTCGCCTGCGCCAGCTTGCTTTTTATTGATCATAGACTTATACCCCCTGTTCGTAGTCCGTTCTTACTGTGTTGATTATCTTTGTAGCATGTGGTACCGGGTCTGGCTGCTGCCTGTAATATGTTACTTCATACGACAGGGTAAAGCCGCCTTCTAGGTCCTGCCCCATAAATTCCAGCTGTACATTACGAAGCTTACGTATAATGTCGCTGCCTTCCATTACGGGTATTACGCCGCAGCGTTCTTCCAGGTCAGTAAGCAGCTGATCCTGGTACGTAAGGGCATCTTCGACGCTGCTTACGCATAGGCGCCCGTACTGCTGTACAGCCGTTACATATTCGTAGCGGCTTACATTTCTGGTCCTGGTCCGGCTGGGCGTTTCCCATATGATAACAGGCCGGGGTAATTTCGTCGGCGCTTCTTTAAGCTTCCAGGACGGTAGCCCAGCGACCGACTTTACCCAGGTCTGTATTGCGGTAAGTTCTTTGCCGTATGTCATTGTCGCCATATCTCTACCCCCTAAATAGTTCCGCGTAAAGACGCCGGAATTCGAATTCTACAATTCTGTCAACGTCGCCAGCTTCCAGAGCTTGTATACCCTTTTCAAACATGTGCGCCCCTTCTATGATTTTACCTGTAAGGATCATTCCTTTATCGTACCCAGGCTGGTAGTGGAAGGTATCCCCCTGCCAGAAGCCAGGTACGAAGCGACCCCGTTCCTGCTGGTGTCCATCGTTTACGGCAGCTGCATAACTTACGGCGGTGCCATAAAATACGTAGCTTGTCTTCCCTACGGATACCTTAAAAAGATTGTCTTTGTCGCCCATAGACATACTTCCTGCCAGGCGTGAAGTCTTCCTGGGCGTGTTGTCCTGGGTTACTTCCAGGCCCCGAAGGCCTATACTGCGAAGTACGCGACCCTTCATTCTGTCGACGTCTTTAGCTTCCAGCTTTTCCAGCCATTTAAGCCACTGGTTCAGTTCCGGTATCTGTAGTCCGTCTTTGCTACTCATAGGAATTTTACGCCCCGGTCGGACTTCGTCACATTCGCCGCCTTGTATGCGTCCGCGTAAGGCTTAAGCATACCGTCGACTATCGCCCAGGGGTCCCGTGCTTTGTCCCTGACGAAAGCGCCTGCCGGGGCTGCTTCTGTGATATCCCCAGTGGTAGTGTTTACCTGGGCTGTGTCTGCTTTTGCGAATAGCTGAAAGGCTAGTGATACAGCAGACTTAAGGCTTTTTCCGTCGTCCTTTGGTATAGCTGGAGGTATCCCGCCTATTTGCCCGAAGGCGTGGGCGTTTGCCTGTGCTAAAAACTGGGTAACGTCGTCCGCGTCCATATCTACGGCTTTCTTGTAGTACGTGGTCTTAAGTTCGTCTTCCGTTAAAAACATGACGTAATCCCCCTTTACTTAAGTAATGACGCAGCCTTACCCTGTGCTATGACAGCTTCCACTATATCGGCCTTCTTAGCGTCGTACGCTATTTCTACGCCTACCTTTATGGCGGCATCGTAAAGTTCGTCCCTTTTGTACTGACCGTTAAGTGTTTTCCTGATTTTCGTCAGTTCTTCTTCGACCTGCTTTGCTGCTGCGTTCGGGTCCTGGTTTCCAGTGTTGTTACTTCCGTCGGTATTTTTTCCATCTTCCGTACCTGTCCCTGTACCCTCATTTGTACCCGTATCGTTCGCGTCATTGGCATCTGTCTGCCTGCTGCCCTCTTCCGCGGGTAACTTATCCCCTGACGGGTTTGAATTGATTGTGGGCGATTTAAACGCATTTTCGGCGACGGTTTTTACTATTTCCCGGGCGTAGCCGTCCGCAATAAGACTTTTTCCGCTGACTGCGTCGGTTTCTCTCTGTTCACCTACAGGGACGTCCTTACCGTTGTGAGTTACCCCTGTTTTGATTATTTCTAATAACATACATTTACCCCCAATTCGTTCTTATTGGAAATAGGAATAAAAAGGGACGCCTACTGCACCCCGTTATCCTATATAAGCCGCCCGACTGTACTAGCTTAGTACAGTCGCTATTTTGATAAGGTCCGGTTCCATAACCTTCGGGAAGGAAGCCGCTACGACTTCTATTACCTGTCTGTATGGTCTTTCCATTTGGAAAGTCCTGCCGAATATACCAGGTTCCATGTTGTTTTCAACGGTAGGACCGAGAAGCTGGCTGCCGATTGCGCCGCCTTCTTTGAGGAAGACACCGACCTTTTCGGAAAGCAGTCGCTGGGATACCCTAACGCCGCCATTGTCTACGTCCCTGTATGTTACCTGGGCGTCGAAGGCTTCCATAGGCGGCAGTTTTCTACCCCTTAAGAAGGTGTTAAGTTCGTCTATGGTTATAAGCGCCTTCGTAGCATTGTCGCCCTTTATAGCGGCAATTACGCCTGGGTCGGAAAGTACTTCGTAGATTACAGTAAGGGACGTTACGAATACTTCCGGCATTTCCCCATTAAGAGCTACATAGGCCTGTACCCAGCCCTGGTAGTCTGACAGTATAGTAGCGTTGTTCTGGTCCCATTTAACCAGCGGTGCTACCTTATTGCCTGCGGGTATCCCGAAGTCTACGCCCAGTATGATACCGCCTTTATTGTAAACCAGTTGTCCGGTACCCAGTGCCTGCCAACGAAGCCACTCCATCCTGGCGTCGACATTCTGTTTTATCCTTGCGGACTTGTTCAACAGCTGCTTTTCAGCTATCTTCCTCTTACCGTCGTTTCCTTTGTCAGACAATGCCGCCAGTTCCTTCTTTGTAACGATGTGGGACTGACCTATGTCTGTGATTTCCCCGGATACCCTTCTCATTGGGTCCCCGTCAGTAAGTGGAAGTTCTGCGCCCCTGTCCACTATGTCGGCCATATCTGCCTGCCTGGACAGTACAGTTTCATGGAAGTCTATATCGTAGGTCGTGTCTATAGGCAGAAAGCGCTGTCCTATATACTTCGTGTCTACTGGTACTTCATTGATAATTTCTGTAAACAACGGATTCGCGAATAATTCGCTAAACTGATCTAATCCTGCCATGTTGTTTATACCCCCTTATTATTTTTGTGCATAAAAATGACGCTTAGAAAGCGTCTTTAGATAATTTGCAGCGCGAATCTAGCTTCTGAAAAGGATTGCACCTGCCAGTTTTGCCTTAAAGGCTTCTGTACAGCCGATAAGCATACCCGTAAGTACGCTTCCCCTTATTAATACCTGGCCTGCTGTTACGTCAACATTTGCACCCAGTTCGTCTACGGGTATCTTTATGCTTTCGTCCAGTATCACCGGGTCAGACTTCCCTGCCGGGAAATACGTTGCAGTTTGTCCTGCTACCGCTGCCGGAATAGCTACGCCCAGAATACCTTCTACTGTAGCTTCGTCCCCGGCTGCACCCCATGTTCCGCTAATATTGACGGAGGTACCCGCCCCACTGTCTTTTGTAACTATGCGAAGTTTGCCGCCTACTACGTCTACGTTTGCCAGGTCAGTTACTTTCAGCCCGCTTGCTATTGACAAGGCGCCTATAGCTGCGGCCATTTGTTCGGCTGCGGAAGCTGCGCCCACGACAGTTTCTACAGGGAATGAAATACCAAAAATGCCCTCAAAAAGTACTTCGTCCCCTGCTGCACCCCAAGTTCCGGCTAGGGCTACTGACTGACTAGCGCCTACGTCCTTCGTGGCTATGTGTATTACGCTACCCACCAGAAAGAGGTCTGCCACTGCTTGAACACTTGCGCCGTCAGCTGCGGCGGCCGCTGCTAAAGCTGCAAGTATTACTGCGTCAGTACTATCCGCAGCCAAGGCTGCTAAATTAGCGTTAGGTACTATATAATCCTTGCCGTTTACAGTGATTTTAATTACTGTAGCAGCGTTCGCGCCAGAGGCATCTGCATTATTTATGGCTGCGCCCCCTGCTACTTCCGCGGGTTTTGCGACTGCTGCGGCTATTGGTAAAGCTTTCAGTCCTGCGTTACTCATTTCAAAAGTATTCCCGTTAACTTTTACCGTTAATCTTGTACCAGCGTTTAAACCAGCTACAGCCACAGGTGTTATTGCGTTCGCCCCTAATAAAATAGCGGGCGCAGCCTGTACTGCGCTGTCTGCGTATTTTTCATATTTCCCTGTTACATCGTCTTTCATAAGACACTGACCTTCTAACAGGAGTTCGCCCGTAGCAAATTTACTGCCGTCCAGGGTTATACCACGGTTAACATAGTCAAAGTTTGCGCTGGCTTTAATTTCCCTGGGCGCTGTGTAGCTGGTCTTTCTAATCGTTATATCGTTGTTATACATGGATTCTTATACCCCCTTGTTATTTTTTGGTTTCGTCTTTCTTGATATTGAGTAATTCCCTGGCGCGGCTTAAGTTCGCGTCATGACCTTTATCTTCTGCGCCAGCTGCGCCAACGCCACCCGGACCTTTGCCGCGAAAGTCGTTACCCTTGTTTTTGTCATCCCCCTTGCCGTCGTCGGTTTTGAACAGTGTAGGTTCGTCCAGTTGTAGCTTTTTTACGGCCCTGTCCACGCTCTTAAGGTCGACTTCTCCGGTCGTTTCGTCCACAAAGTCGATAAGGTACGCATAGTCAGATCTCATAAGCGCTATTACTGGCCCCTTGCTTACAGGGTTGTACTTGCCTACTGTCTTAAGTAGTGCATTTTCCAGCCTTAAGGTCTTCATTTCCGCGGTCAATGTATCGACCTTTCCAGCCTTTACTTTCAGCGCTTCTACTTCCTGGCCTTCGGGTACTTTCATTTTTCCAGTTCCAACTTTAACAAATTCTACCACCTTGCCGGGTAGGTCCTTGTTAGACGCGTCGACTTCTACGCCTGCGTCCTTAAGAATTTTACGCAGCTGCTGGGTAGTTTTCCTGGCTATCATACCATCTACGTCGGCCTGGGTGTATATTGGCTTATCGGCTTCCGGGTTATAGTCGGCCGCGTCGTCTGCTTCTTCCTGGGTTATGTCTTTGCTTTCTACAAGCTTCGTCAGTTCTGCCAGGTATGCGCCCTTCTTGATTTCCCCCTTTTTGTACTTTTCCTGTAATTCCTTTAACTTGTTCATTTCTCTCCTTTCAGTTTCAGCCCTGCGGCTTCTCCGGTTTGTACGATACCGTTAAACGCATTTTGTCAGCGGCCAGTATTATAGGCCCTGGCTACTGTACGGCACGAAAAAAGGACGCCCGTAAGCGTCCTATAATCACTTTATAAAGCTTTTATCCTATCTGTCTTAGTATTTCCGCGTGTACCCTGTCTTCCCCCAGGTCCAGTATCTGCTGTAAGACGACAATCTTCTGCTGCTGTATGTCTTCTCCTACGTCTACTTCGAAGTCCGTAAGCAGCTGCGATACCTTCGCTTCGTTATTCGGGTTCCTGTATAAGGTCTTAGGAATAAAAAACATTGTTACAATACCCCCACTTCCCGCATGGCCGCAGCCAACACGTTATTAAATACCCAAGCTTCGTTACCCATAGTCGGAGCTGGGCCGCCGTTCTTTATGACGTCCCATACTGTCCTGGCGTCGTTAAGTATAAAGCTTCTAGCGCTTCTGCTTTCCGGCGAATTTTCCAGTACCTTGTCTACCAGGTCTTCCAGGTTGTTCTGTATATAGTCTACGTAATTCTTTCTAGCGTAGTCTTCTATATCCCAGAACTTATTCGCGCTATCCATGTCTATCTTGATGTTGTGCCATAAACTAGTCTTCCGGTCTATCATTCTATATTTTACCATAACTTCCCCGAAGTCTTCTATAGTCTGGCAATCTTTGAACATATCCAATTTTTTGAGTCGTGGAAGGTTACGCACTAGTTTATCAGGATAAGCAGGCTGTAGTTTTTTCATTATGCCTGCTTCACGTGTCAGGTAATGGGAAGCGCTTTCTGCGTAAGTTTCTTCTATGTCTACCCAAGCGTCAAAGTCCCAGCCATGTACGCCTGTCATGTAATCATGTTCCAGGCCGTCAGCTGTTGCGTGGAACAGTTCATGGAAAGTCGTTTTAACTTTGTATAAATCGTCGCGCGTATCCGTAGACTGTAGCGAATACTTCGCTATTCCAATCTTTCCGCTTGCCCTAGTAGTGCTGGTATATGCACAGTAGCCGCGGCTACTCTGCTTTTCTATATATTCTGGTACACGCTTAAGGTCCACATTATCCAACAAATCGCGGGCCATTTTCCGACGGTCTGTTATAGCGCCTTTGTCCATGTGCTTATTTACCACATCAACTAGTTTCTGTACCAGCATAGGCCGTTGCGGCGTCGGTGCTGGTGCCGGGGTCTTCGGTTTACGCTGCGCCCTGGGCTTCTTTACTGCCGTGGCTATCGGCGGTATGACTTCCGGCGGCTTTACCCAATCTGGGGTCGGTACTTGTATCGTCTTACCCCGGTACGTCCAGCGTCGTACTTCTTTATTTAAGTCTACTACGCTTTCCCCAGGACGTAGATAGCTTTTCAGATAGTCGTTACTTAAGCGATCATCCAAGTTTGGCAGCCCGTATTCTTTCGCATACTCCCGGTAGCTGCCTGCCTTCGTGTAGGTCCTGCTGTTTCCGTCCCTGGCTATGCGATCCTTGTCGTTTATGCCCAGGGCTGAAAGTATCGGGGACCAGATACAACGACAGTTCGGGTGGTTCGGTATCCTCTTACCAGGTACGCCGGGGTTCTCCGGGGTATCGTAGTCCAGGTCAAATACCTTTGTATCGTTAGCAGCGTCCTTCGCGGCCGTATAGTTATCTAAGGTCGCGTTCCAGCGCTTACCGTCCAGTACGTCCTGGTTCTGTAAGTAGCTGTAGGAAGCGCCCAGGGCAGCCGCCCGGTTCAATTCGGTACGGGCCAGCCTTACAGCCCTAAAATAACCTTCCCCGGTACGCGTCTGTATGTTTCGGGCTACTGTGTTCCAGTCCAGGCCTTCTTCGACGGCCTGCTGTATGGTTTCTTTCATTTCCTGGGCTAGTAAGGCTGTATTCGCCCTTATTCGGTCGCTGTAGTTCGCCTTATCCGGTAGCCAGGGATTCGCCAGTACCCCCAGAACTTGCGCCGGGGTCAGTACTGGGACCGTCGCCGTTACCTTCGCCGCCTGTTCAAGCCCCCAGGCGTTCATGTAGTAGGCCTTTTCGAATTGATGCTTAAGTATCCCCGTGTAGTACGGCTGTTGCTGTGCGCCTGTACTTATTATGTCCCTTTGTATCTGTGCTATGAAAGCTTCCAGGCGGTCAGCCTTGCCTTTAAGGGCTTTTATCTTATTCGGGTCCTGCAAGGCGCCCATTTCCTTGTATAGCGCCTTTAATTGTGCCTGTAATCGACGATCCAGCTGGCGCCATATGTCACCCATGGTCGCCATTTTCTGGCCTGCCAGACGTTCGAAGTATTTCTGTAGGTCTGCGGTACGCTTATCCAGGTCCAGCTGGCGCCGTCTTAGTACCGCGTCATCTATTCCTGCCATAAAGTACCGCCCCCTTTCGTTATTCGTCGCCTGTGTCGCCGCCTTCGCCGCCTTCGCCTCCGGTACTATTAAATTCACCGTTAGCAGAAGAATTGTATAACGTGTCCATGGTCGCCTTTTGTTGTGCGTCGCGCTGTGCTTTCATTTCTTTCTGAGCTTGTTTCGGGTTCTCAATAAACCACAGCAATTCATACAGATAGCTTTCCGGTACAATGTCCTTAAGAATTCTGACAATATCCGCAATTTCCTTATAATTTTGCGGAAGGTTACGGGTTAAAGTCGTCGCCAGCCAGTCAGCCTGATACAGTTCTACCGGGCTGTCTGCATTGCCCGCCAGAATGTCGTAAACGTCTTCCCTGGCTATCCTGGATTCTATAAGGCGCTTCGCATTAAGTAAATCTGTAAGCACCTGGATAAATTGCTTTATAGCGCCCATAAAGTAGATTTCCTTCTTACCTACCTTTATGTCAAGGTTCGCGTACTTCATTTTTACTTCTGTCGCTGTCGCTCCAGCAAGGTCCTTAAGCTTCGGCGTAAATGTCTGGTCGTATGCCAGATTTTCCAGCCGATCCAGGTAATGTTCTATTGCGTCGTCTTCCTGGTCCTGGGCTATAAATGACGCGTCGCTGTTTTCGCCTTTAAGTGCCAAGGCACGGGCCTTCCTCATTTTCAGTACTTCGTCTTCGTCTACATCGACGCCCTTAAGCAATAGGTACTGATCCTGTAAGTATTCGGCCAGGTTTGCCTTGTCGCTTACGCCATGCGCCAGGGCTTCCAGCAGGCTTAAGACGCCGTTACCCAGATCGGACGTTCCGGCCCTTTTAATGCGTTTTTTATAGCTTGCGGCCTGCCCGTTCACGAATAAGCTTACCGGAATACGCCCCGCCAGGTGCGGTACCGGGTTCCCATCATAGACATACAGCCCTTTTTCTTCGTCAGACGCTACCAGGTTTTCCTGATCCATTTCTCGATCGTCAAGTTCGAAGCCGTCGCCTGTTTCATTAGCCAAGTAGTAGGTTATATACTTGTCATCGTATACCTCTACCCTGATTTTTGTGGTTACGGTTACGCCATCAGCAGCTAGTACTTCGTCCTGGTAGTACCGTATAAGCATAATAAAACGGCCCCTGGTATCCATTACCGCGATACATTCATTTACCGGGAATTCTTCATAGTCGATATTTCCCTTTTCGTCTACCCAGAATATTACGACACTATAACCCGCTATACCGCCCTGGCGCAGTTGTTCAGCAAGGACACGCTGAGCGTCTTCCGTCGTAAGCAGTTTTACTATTTCCTTCCGGTACTCTACAACTATGTCCCTTTCGCTTATTTCTCCGGTTTTAGGGTCTGTTACTGCTTCCGGATCTTCGACAGTCCAGACAGGCGGCTTACCTAGCATATAGTCTACGGGTGTATCTATAATCACCTGGGCCAGATTTACCTGTAATTTGTGTTCGGTTCCGTCGCCCCTGGCCTTTTTCCGTTCTATTATGGTCGGCAGTTCGCCATCATAGGCAGCCTGAAAGACTTCTACCTGGGATTCCTTTAGGTCTGCCTTATGCTTTTCAATAATACGCTTTAACCAGGCGCCGTTATCCTTCGCCCAGTTCGGCGCTGCCAGTATTCCCAGCTGCGATATTGTGCTGGGCGTTTTGCTTACTACGGCCATTATCAATACCCCCTTTCTGTATAGCTGTTTCTGCCACGTCCAGGGTTATGCCCGCAGCTGCTACCATGCTATCATCGTCTATGATAGCTAAAAAATTTCCCTCTTTGTCTAGGACACGTATCTGATATATTTCCTTATCGGCTATAACCACAGTTGCACCCCCTTCCTATACGCCCGTCTTACCGCGATCTAGTGCCGAAGCCTGCCGCTTGTTCGGGTCTGTTATATATTGGGCTGCTCTAAGCAATAAAAAAACGACCGTCGCCAGGTCGTCGTGGGGTATGTGCCCAGGCTTACGCGGTTCCGCATTGCTGGGTACATACCAGTTTATTTGCTGCTGCTTTTTCGCTACCCTTATCAGCTGTTCAAGCTGCCATTTTACCTCCCGCCACAATTCCAACTGCTGCGGGTCCTGCGGCGGCCTTGCTGATATCTTTAACAGGTCGCCCATGCAGTAAGTATAAGCCAGGTACCCCAGCTTACTTTTGTTTTCGTCCCCGGTCGCCTTGAATTTATAGGCTTCAATCTCCATCTTGCCCCTAAAGTATTCGACCAGGTAATATGCCAATGGTTCACCGATACCTGTAGCATCACATACACCGCCAACGGTTCCCCAGTGCTTTAATATTTTCGGTATCACTTCACGGGCTTTTGTGTGTGCCAGTCCTACCCATTCGTAAAAGCATACGGGTATTACCGTTCCGTCCCGTTCAAGCTCTGCAATGCCCAGCGCCAAGCTGTCACGCTTATTCGTACCTATTTTGGCTGTGTTGCCGTTATTGTCCTCCGCGTTTTCTTCTTGCCCGGCTACGTCTGTACTGAAAATATACACTTTTCCAGGTTCAGGACCTACGCGCATACTGAAAGTATTGGCATATATCCGCGCCAGCTGTTCACTGCCGAAGAAACGCCCGATACTGTCAATAAAATTAAGCTTGTACTGGGTCTGTATTGCTATATGATCTTCGCCCAGTCTTGCTACCTGATTCCTATACGCCTTTTCATAGTTCTTATTACCGGATCGTATTACAGCTTCGGCGTCGACCCTAAATACCAGCTTCGGACGGTACCCCATTTCGTCTTCCACGCGGGCTTCCATTTCGTAAGCCTGATTCATTGCCTGGAATATGTGGCTTTCCTTTGTCCATGCGACGCCCCAGAATACCGTCGTTGCATTGTTGTAAGTTCCCATAGGCTGCGCGTCACGTTCCCATTTATTTGTATCAATGTCCTGGGCTTCGTCACCTTCCAGCAGGGTAAAAGCTGTCTGGCTGGCGACGTTAGCCGAAGGGTTAATAGACAAGAAGACGTACTGGTTCGACTGCCTGGGCTTCCCTATGTGGTACTTATAACCGTCCGACTTTTTCCATATCTTCCGGGTTACTACGCTGCCAGCCAGACCGCCGCTGTCGTCAGCTTCTGCGCCTTCAAGCCTGTCCATGCTGGCCTGTAACTGTGGCTTATGTACCGGTGCGAATTTTACGCCGGATACCCGCTTCCCGAAATACCAGCCATACAGTAGAATATACTGCTGGATAAATGCGCTTATTTCGTTCTTTCCAGCTTGCCTGCTTATCATTACCACGAAAAGCCAGCCCAGACCTTGAATTGCGCTGTATAGTATCGCGTCGGCTATTTCTATCTGATAGTCGTACGGATCATTCCTACGGAAAACGCGCCAGGCTTCCCGTAGGTTTTCCCGCTTGAATAGGTTGCCAAAGTCACTTATAACCGTGTATGGTACGCCTTCCCTTGCTGCCCTGGCTGTTTTCGGTACTGCGGTTATTACAGGCGCCCCGCTTACGTCGTCTATTCCTTCCAGGTAATCGAATTCCGTTAGTTTGTACGCGCTGGTCCCGTCGGTTATCATAGCCGCAAGCCTCCCAGCTGGTCTTTATCTTCCTGGGGTTGGGACTTGTCGCAGTTCGAAAGGCAAATACTGCCGCAAGTACTACAGCGATTACAACCGCTGTACACATTACCCTGCTTTTCTGATAGTTTGCACGTACTACATATGCAGCCTTTACATCTGTCTTTCTCCTTTTCCAAGTCGTTACCCCCTTTCACGTAAAAAACCGGAAGCCTTACTTTTTAAGGCCTGCCAGCTTAATTATCTGGTCATACGTCATATGCTTGTAGTCTATCGGTTTAAGCCCCCTAGCCGCCAGTATTTCCTTTGCCTGCTGTAGAAGACTTATAGGCTGTTCCATTTTTTCGCCTCCTGTAAATTTGTTGCCAGTTTGTAGAATTGAAGTTTTAAGCCCTGGTATTTTTTGGCAATGTGTCAGGGCCACGTTTTCGGTTTTTCGTGAAAGGCCCCCACTTGGACAGCGGCCGCCCCCCCATTTCCGGGGGTGGGGGGTGCCCTGGTCGTGTCTTCCAGGCATAAAACAAGCTGTAAAAATACGACCGCTTAATAGGTAATCAAGACTCTGTATTAAATAATGTATATGCCGAAAGCTTGCAATATAAGGCTTCCATAATTATAAAGTACTTCGATTTTTAGCCTTTACTGCAACGATTTACTGCAATTACCCTTTATTTTCTTCCCTGGTCTGTGGTTTACCGCCCCAGGAAATACTTACTTGTCCAAAAGAAGCGCCCCTTAATTCACTGTTTATCTGTTCCAGGATATTATCGGCGTCAGAATTATCCAAGCCTTTAAGTTTCGCATGTTTATCAATAAGGCGGCTTAAAGTTTCCATCGCTCTTACCAGCGGCTTATCCTCTATAGTACCAGCATGATAGTAGTGCGTTTTCCTGCTTACAGATTCGCCGTCGTCTTCTTCACTTACGACGCTGTAGAATACCCTGGTTTCCTTATCCGCAGCTTCCGCGGCCTTTATATCGCCCAGGGCTTGCTTTTGTTCATATACCCGCTGCCACTTGTCTCTATTCTTGTTAAGATAACTTACTATTTTGGACTTCCATAAGTTTATTTCGAATTCCAGGCCTACGTCCTGTTTTGCGAAGTTATCGAATATTTCCTGTTCGTACGGAAACAGCGCAGCGCGATACAGACCATGTATAACATTATTACCGCCGCTTCGTTCCTTCCCTTCTTTGGTTTTAGGTCCTGTATTACAACCACCATGATACTTACAGCGTCCATATCCCGCGTGACCTGTGCCATATCCGGCGGGAAGCTTACACCTGTTACCCCTTTTTGTGGCCCCACACGCTAACATGGGATTTTTAAACTTAATCGTAATAAAATTCAAGTCGTCAGCCTTTTCATTTAAGCGTCTTTTTAGGTTAATGTCGTCTGGGTCGAACGTTTCCGGCCAATTAACTGTCTTTCCCATATATGCGCTGCCCCCTTTCCTCTATTTTGTAGCCGTCGTCGCTATGTATGAATTTCTAGTCGTGAAAAAAGCCGGGGCAGCGTCGACGTTTGCTTTTCCCGGCCAATTCCAAATTATGTATTTTATCCGCTTTGACGTAACTACGTCATTCTAACATAAACTTAGCACACTTTTCGGGTCATTTCAAGAAAAATTTGTCATAATGACAGATTTACCCTTTAAATCGTCTAAAAATGCCCGTCTATCGTCCTCAAAACCGTTCACGTGGTAATACAAATAGTCTATTGCCCAGTCGCACCGCTTATAGTACTGGTCCTTCGACAACCCTAGAAGGCGCAATGTAAACAGGAAGCCGTCTTTATCAATCCAGCGCGCCCTACAGCAGCGGTAAAGCATCTCAGCTTCCCAGCGCATAGACTTAAGCCCCTGGGCTAATATAATCCGGTTCAGCATAGCGCCCGTTATCCCGTCGTCGGGTTTACAGCCACTATTCCGTGGCATATCATCAACGCCCCTGCTGTCCTCCAGCAGCCCCTGGTAGTTATCCAGCCAGCTGCGAATAACGTCCCTACCAATCATTCCCATTTTAACCCCCTAAAATAATATATAAGGGTCGTTTTGAAAGCATAGGGTATTAGAGTAATTTCCAAAGCAAAGAAAAAAAAGTAAATACCCCCTTAAAAAAAAGAATACCCTTATATATTATATAAATAATAAAATTAAATAAATAAAATAAATATTATTATATTATATAGTGTAGTATTACTTACTTTAGTAAGTAATAGGGTTTTACAAGCCTGTAGGTTCTTTCCTTTTGTCGTCCTTCGGCCCGCGTTCTACTTCGGACGGAAGTTTGATCCGCTTAAGTGTGTCGTCCAGCTCTATTACGCTATGCGCCAGCCTTTCCACGGTTTGGCTGTTTGCTAGTTTACTGGCTCTTAGTTCTTCTACCGTAGCCCCATATGCGGTTATGACGCCCTGTGCTGCGACTTGCAGTGTCTTAAACTTAAGGGTCGTATAGCCCACCGGGTCCCCTGCTTCGAAGGTCGGCGCCATGGGTGTAGTTAACAGGTAGTATAAGCGGTTTAGCTTGTATATTGGTTCGTACGGGCTTTCACCAGGGGCGCATTGGGCTGGATTGTTATGTATGACTTCTCCTACGGCCTGGGTCAGTGCCGCCAGTTTCGCGCTTATGGTCGTGATTACCGCCTTACCCCTTTCGTATACCAGGGCTTCTATTTTCGTGTTCGGTTCCAGCATTGCAACCAGTTCTTTTACATGCGGCGTTATGCTTATGTGTGTTACCTCTATCGGTATCATTCGCCCCAGGCCTGCTATAACATCTTTATCCAGCGGTACTTTGGTGCATGGTCCCCAGTCACAGGTCGGATACTTACTTAAGGCTTTTTCTATCACCTGGAATATTTCCCCATTTGGCTCCAGGCCTTCCCTGTTGCACATTTTCGTTAATGTGTCTTTGCAATAGTACAAAGCTTCCCTTAGTGTTATATAGTCTGACGCCAGGCGGGTAAAGTCTACAGCTTTGTACGGTCCCATATCTACGGCCTGCTTCGTAAGTGCGACCTGGCGCAAGTCGGAAAGTGCGCCTATGTGCTTCGTTATTGCTGTGGCCCTGGTGTCGTCGTCTGCATTGCTTATCGCCAGCTGGGTATCACATACCGCCAGGCTGGTCTTAAAGTACTTAGTTACTTGATTCATAAGCTCGCCTATGGTTTGATTCATCGTCTTTATTACTTCGGCTTGTTCCTGGCAACGGTTATACAACTGCTGCGTTCTGGCTTTAGGTACAAGGTGCCGCGGGAAGTCTTCGTAGTCGTCCACTATTGTCAGTATGCGGTCGGCTACGGCGTCGCCTACGTACTGGTAGAATTCTTTCCGGTTTTGGTCTAGTTCTTCCCAAGAAAAAGTAGGGGAAGGTTTCGCGTTCGGCTGGCCTTCGGTCCACCTTATCCATGTGTCCCGGACCAGTGGTCCCAGCTGCGCCCTATGCAGCGCTGAAATATGTAGCCCCGGCCTGTCTTGTGTTTCCTTGTTTTCCATACAATTACCTCCTATCCCTTTCGGTTTAACTCTTTTGTAAAATGTTCTATGAATTCAGTAAAACTATAGGGGCGGCCGAAGCTTTCCGCTATACATTTACCATTTTTGTACGCCGTAACTATAATGTCCGCTATGCTGTCTTTGTGTTTCTTATATTGTCCCTTTAGTTGGTGAACTGTCTTAAATAGCAGGGCTGCGTCGTCGTGATTCATGTCATAGTGTTCCATAAAGTCCTGTACCGTTTTTTCATTGTCGTCTGGTGTATTTGTGCCTCCCATGCCCTTACCTCCTTAGTGGAAGCCGTCCAGGTCTTCCTTTATAGCGTCTATTATTTCGCTTGCTTCGTTTAGCGTTAATTCATCCAGTGGTACGTTTGTGTATTCGTCCAGGTCATTTCCCGTCTGATCCAGAAGTAGTTCTATGTAGTCCTTCTGTGGTTCGGTTATCGGCCCGCCGCCTAGGGCTACTGCTAGGTCGTAGGCTTCCTTTTCTGTCAGTGGTTCACGTTGGGCTTTTTCTTGTAGGTCCAGGATTCGTTCTACGTTCATTGTTTACCGTTGCCCCCTTTCTTTTCGTGGCTTTCTGGTGTCGTAGAAAACCAACGTACGCCACCATTTAACGGGATATGGCGGTTACCCCCGTCTTTAAGCCGTAACCATAGCAGCGCGTTACCGAAGCGTACTTCTGTGGCTTCAAAAGTTTCCAGATATCCGTCGTACCAACGAACATTTACTGTAATTAACTGTTTTTCGTTCATTTACTTACCGTCGCCCCCTTCTGCGGTCTGCGTCGCCGTTTGTGCCAGTCTTTCCTTTTTAACACAGTCCGGGCAGCTGTTGGACGGTACTTCTTCCATAATGTCGTCGCTGTTCATACAAGTTTTAACCAGGCCAGTATCCCGGTCATATACGACGACGTGCTTACGTCTTTTACGCTTTATGTCCTCCGGCAGCAGTATAGGTGGCCATGGGACGCCCCAGAAGTCCACGAATACCCCGGCGACGGCGTCGCCTTTCGTTCCCCAGGTTATCGCCCGCACCGAAGACACTATAACGGTTACAGTACATTCCTTACCGTCGTCGTTTTTCTCATTCACTTGTATTAGCTTGTCAGCCTGTGGAAGCTGGCTGCCTATCGGTATCAATACCCTATATTCGTTCATAGTCTTAAGCCCCTTTCTTCCAGGTATTTGTTTGCTTTGTCCGTCAGTTTTGCGACTGGTTCCGTAGTATAGTCCAGTTCCAGGTGGCCGGATTCTTCCAGCTTCTTAAGCATTGCGGAAAGGGCCAGGGTTCCTATCTGGCCCCCTTCCTGTTTGATAATGCATAGCAGTGCTTCACTGGTTTTCATTTTTTGTGTATAGCTCTGGTACGAAGTCGGCAGCGTCTAAACGCTTAAAGGCCGCAGTCGCTCCCATAGGGCGGTTAAGCTCTAACGCCTGCGCTACAATTTCGTCGCTGGGTTCTTCGTCACACCTAACATATGCAATTTCGTTGTTGCTGTCTTTATACATTAAGTAGACACGCCATACGGGTTCCTTTTGTGAATTATGCGAACGAGTTCCAGCCCTTACCATAGTTCTATGGTATTCCTGCCAGTTTGTACGAAATAGGCCCATGTAGACGACGTCCCAGTACTGCCCGTTTCGGTAACATTCTTCTAGTACACGGCCTTCCTCTTTAAAGCCCACAGACTGGTATAAGTGCATAGCCCTTTCATTGAAGCTGTAGACGGTTATCGCTATTTTCCGACAGTTCACTTCCTGAAAGGCTACATACATAAGCAAAGCCATGAGCTGCTTTCCGTAGCCCTTATCGCGGAAGGCCTTACCTATGAATAACATAGGATGGGCTGTGTGCGTTATCCAGTTCACAGTAAGGCTACAGTACCCTACTACTGCGTCGTCGATTCTCTGCCGGATCAGAAAGCGTAAGCCATCCCCTGTTATAACTTCTTCCAGCAGCTTATACGTTCTGGGTATTACAAAGTCCGCGGTACCTTCTATTCCTACCTGTACTTCGTAGTCGTTGTAAAGCTTGTACAATGCCTGGCCGCCTTCGTCGGTTACTGCGTCCAGGTATAAGTCTTTAGTGTAAAACATTCCCTTACCCCCTTTATTCGTCGTCATACTGCTGTAAAAAACTCTTTATTACTTGAAACAATTGCTGCTACCCTACACCATGATCGTTGAAATGCCGCCCAGGTAGGATCTTGAAAGCCATTATCATCCATGTGTAGCATTGCGAACGGGATAAACCCAGCTTTCAGCGTGTCCTTGCAGCGCTTTTCTGCTTTTTCGAATGTATCCCCTGGGTATCCCATTAGCACATAGCAGAATGTTTTACGCTTCCTAAGTGTGTATCCGGCTTCTTGTAGTAATTTTCCGGCTATTATAAGCGGCTCGTAATCGTCCACTGTATCATATGCAAAGAACATTTGTGCAGTTTTTACCTTTTGCATTAATTCCACATGCCAGGGTTTCAGTAGTTTAGATTCTAGCCCTCCTGAGAATACTGCCCTTTCGGGCTGCTTGGAAAGCATATCAAACACAGAAATAATATGATCTTTACTATTAAGCAGAAAGTTATCATCCTGTACTATATTCCCTTCGGTAATAGGCAATGGTCTTAGTTTTCCTGCTCTCTTATGGACCTTACAAAACCAGCAGCTATTATTACAGCCAACGCTTGTTATTACATAACCTTTATGTAAGTACAAACCGGGTACAAATGTGTCTGTAACCTGATCATATGCTGGGCCTCCGATTTTTACTGGTATGCCTGTTTTATACCAAGCATTTGCCAGACTCTCTGCATAAGGCTTATCGCCTGTAAATGATACTGATACGTGTATTTCATCAACTTCCGGTACTAATTTGGCTCTCGGATAACCGAAAAACACAAGCGGATCATCTGGAGTACCTTTTGTTTTTCTTGGAAAAACTCTTGCTATATTCATTTTACTTATACCCCCTATTCTTCCGGGCCGTAGATTCCCGCCAGCGCCCCGGCGTTTCTACGGGTTTCTTCGTCCGATCCTACTAGTAATTTGGCTTCCGCTTGCTTCATTTCGATAAACGCTTTATTCTGTATGTAAAAGTCTGTACAGTTCATGGGATCCGGCGTACAATCCTTCTTCGCTTTGCCCTTACATTCCCGGCAGCAGGGAAGCGTCCCTGGCTGGTGTGGAAATTCGGATAGCTTTACTTTCACTGGCCCCGCCCCCTGTCCTCGTTCCAGCCGTGGTACGCCTTTCCGGTCGGTGCGTCCGGCTTCCTAGTCGATGCCGTTTCCTTGATATAGTCTTTAAGGTATTCCATGGCTTCTACCTGGTCGTCTATGGTACCGTGGGGTATTGCGACGTCCGCGTTGTGTATGTCTAGGCCCGACCTTTGACGCAGCCACAGAGTAACAATACCCGCAAAATTATGAGGTGCCACGAATTCTTCCGCAGGCCTTCCGTTTATCCTATACAGTAGGAAATGTTCCTGGGTACCGTCCCAGCAGGACAGTACTATAATTTCGTGGTGTCCTCCTAGGTACTTCACATACTCCCGGTTTACAACCACTTCGCCAGGCCTGCCTGGTATTATCTGCCCCGGTGCCAGGCCCTGTTCCAGCTGTAGGTTGTCGCCCCCGGCTACCGGGTTCTTATTCCCTACGCTGGTGTCGTTAAATACCCGGTAGCCCTTGATTATTGAAAGGTCTTTAAACCGTACTATACTGTAGTCTTCCAATTCAACGAAGCGCCCATTTTCGGCCAGGTTTGCGACGTAGTCGCCAGCGCCTGCTATGTCTATTTTCTGGTTAACTTCTTCCGGCGTCGTCGCTATGAAGCTGCCGACGACGGTAAGAATTTCGACTTTATACATTCAATTCACCCCTAACTGATATTTGATAAGGATTCATGCAGTTCTAACCGCTTGCTTTCCATGTTTTGCTTGTTTGTATCCGTGGGTTCTCTGTAGAATAATACAATAAACTCGTCCAATTCCTGGGATAGCTTTAACCTTTCATCTGACATAATGTAAGCCCCCTTTATAGTTCTACATAGTCGCCGCCTTCGCCATAATAAACGACGTCGAATACTTCCTGCGCCAGTGATTTTACAGCCTGTAAGTATTCCTTCTGGATTTCCCAGCGCTTCTTTTCGTCGTCCCAGCGTCTGGCTTTTGCGGGTACGATGTTCTTAAGGTTCATACGGAAGTTGTCGTTATAGCTTCCTTCTACGTAAAATATTTCTGGGTTCCTAGCACGAAAATAGGTTATGTATTGATGATTTCCAGTGCTGTTCATTGCTGCTTATCCCCCATTTCCAGTATGATGATTTTCCGGTATTGTACGCCCCAGGCTTTCGCGTCGGGTAGTTGGGACATTGTATAAGTCAATATGTTTACCCTTTACAGCGTCGCCTTTGTCCTCTACCGTAAAGACGGCGCCTATACCTTCTATAACCACTTTAGTACCCAGCGGCAGTACTCTAAGGTCTGCTGCTATTGTATGGTTTTCTTTCACCATGGCACCGCTGTATGTTTCGCCGTAGCCTTCGTCGCCGGGGTTCTTACCTGTGCTTTCGTAGCCTGCCTTATAGGCTGTTATCTTGAATTCCTGGCCTAACGAATTAAATAGGTCAGAAGAAAGCCTATTACTGCGCCCACTGCTGCCCCTACTAGAAAGTTGCGTCGGGCTATTGTCTTCCGTGATTTCCGCATTATTTCCAGGTTGCGAAAACCTGCTTCTATTAGCTTCTGGGTCTGTTCCCGCAGCTGTAATACTTCTTGTTCTGCTTGTGCCAGCGCCTGGCGTAGCTGTGTATATGTTTTCCCCATTTCGTACCTCTCTTTCCGTGTATATGGGCTGGGTTCCCTGCCTGGCCGTTCCCCCTTGTGCTTGTTCGTCATGTGTACAGCCCCCCAGTGCCAGGACTAGTATCGCCAGAAGGATAAACGCCCGGGGCTGTATTATTCGTCGTACTATTCTCATAAGCGCTGCACCTCCTCCTTTATACAAAGTACTTAAGTATCGCCTGAGCTATTTCTTCGTCGTAAGTGTCTTCGCAGGCGCCGTCTATGGTTATAATGGCATCGCCGTTTATAGCCAGTTCTTCCATATCGAAGGAATTAAGTATCAGCTTTTCTTCGAATACTCCTACCGTCGTCCTTATAGCCTTTTCAACCTTAAGGGCCATGACTTCCAGGGACCGCTTACGTATGTAGGCTTCTTTTACAAAGGTTTCGTATTCCGCTGGGTCTACCAGGTTTATAAGGTCCCTTACGAATATGCGGCGTATCTCCGTCGGTTCCAGCGCGTCCAATTCCAGGCCCATAGGTTCGCCGTCTATACCGCCTGTACGATCCAGCCATTTTTCCAGGTTCGCGGGCTTCGGGCTGTACTTGTTAGCTTCTACCAGGTCGTCGTCCAGCTGGTCCGGTGTTATGCCCACGCGCTTTACCTCGACGTTTATATGGCTCATACCTTGGGACGCCAGTATGTCCCTTACCTGGGTTTCCAGGGCTTCGGCGATATAGTACCCGGCCGGGTCGTAGTCTGTCATGGTCAGAATGTAAACTGTGTCGGCCCCGCCGTACAGGTCCTTTTCCTTGTAGTATCTGTCGCAGCCTATTTCCACTATCTTATGACGGCGTAGGAAGTCGGCGACGTTGCTTTTATACAGCTTTACCAGTTCCACTATCTGCACGTCCGTTTCGTCCAGTTCTTCCGGTTTGTATTCTTTCAGTAGATATTCGTTGTCTTCTACATACTGCTTCCAGTCGGCGTATTCGCTGCCGTCAAGTGGGAAAAGTTCGCCCTGGCTGTCGGCCTTCGCTAGCTTCATACCGCGTATTAAGTCTTCCATGGCGCCCAGGCTGTTCTGTCCTTTACAGGATATGCAGCTACAGCCGAATAGCTGGGCTATGTCCTTTATTATGTTGTATACAGTGTCTTTCTCTGTCGCTATGATAATGTTACTGTATGGGGCCAGTGTGGCCTTATAGCAGTATATCGCGCGGTTTACCGTGTAGTAGGTTACGCTGGGGTTTTCCCTCTGCCTGGAATTGTCCAGTATATGAAGGTCCTTGTAAGTGAGATAGCCACGACGCAGAAGGTCGGCCACGTATCGGGACAGTGTCGCATCCCATTTCGTAAGGCTTTCTTCGGTCATATCTTCACTTTTTAGCTTGCCCAGTTTGTCCAGTGTCGGCTTTACGATACTGTACCATAAGCTACGTAGGCTTCGGTCGTAGTTTACGCTGGGGTAGTTCTTTTCCGACATAATGATGCTACGCATAAGGTAGCTGTTATCCACGTCCGGCGGAAATACTACCTGTAGTTCAGCCTTCGTTATACTTTTAGCGTTTTGCAATAATCTGTAAAATAAGTCTGCCATTGTATCTACCTCCTTAATTTAGGCCTGCTTATTGGGTTCTAAAATCAGATCTTCCCATGCCACCCCAATGTAATCTAATACTTTCCCCCAGCCGTACTTCTCTCTGGTTACTTCGTCAGTGCAGCACCGATACATCCAAAATTCCCACTCTTTAGGGTTTCGCTCTCTAAGCCTGTCGAAACGGTGGGGGCGTTTTTCCATATGAATTCCAAACCCACACATGTTGCATCCGGTTCTTTGCGCTAATGTGGTGTATAATGTCCCATCAGGTTTCCTTTTTATTTCCCCATAGATTTCCGGTACAGGGGCCTTTAAATCAAGTGCCAGCTGTAATAAATCCTGCCGTAGAAATGGCGCAAACGGTGCGCTCCTGATAACTGTTTTTCCAAAATAATTGCAGCCATGTTCTATCAATGATTCTTCACGTTGACCACCCTCAGACGCCATTAATCCAAGGTATGGATAGCTGTTATTCTTTTTTGCCCAATCGTCGCACGGCTTTTCTTTCATGTGATAACAGCATTTGTTGGACACTGCAAAAGGCGCCTCCATATAATCGGTTCCGTATTCTTCGTTAGCCATACCGGCAAATAGCTTAAGCCATTTTTGTGGTAGCTGCATTCTACTTTTTTTAGCAAAATGTCCTTGTTTGCCACACTCCCCGGTTATAATTGCGTGTCGTACAGTCTTGTTTTTCTCTGTTGGGTGTTGCAAAGTGTCAATCCTACCAGCAATTTTCTTCGATATAACAGGGAAGCCTATATTATTCAGGACTTCAACTTTAGACTTGTAAGGATCAATCTTAATAAGGCCTAACTGCTCATGAATTCGTTGTATGCTTTTATCTTCTATTGATGATACAGATATTCCAGGTACATTGATTCCGATACTCTTAAGAAACAAGAATAGTGTTATACTATCCAACCCTCCAATAGACACATGGCAGTCATGTCCCCGTTTATCCATTTCAGCCCTGAATTCATACGCACGTATTTCTGCCCTACGTACCTTTATTTCATATGGGAGATTTTGTTGCGCTGTAAACTGATCTCTTTTTTTTGCTTTCTGTAGCTTCCACTCTTCAAGTGAAGTGTCTTTATTTATCGTGTTTTGTTCATCACCCCTCATGTTCATTAACCTACCCCCTATTCTTAAGCTTCTGTATTAGCCTTTTGGCGTTATCCTTTTCGCCCTGAGTAGCCCCTGGGTCGTTTATAATTGCCTGTAGCTTGCGTATCTTATCCTGTTTCGGGTCCAATGCTTCTTCCATGGTTACATACTTCTTTTGCTGCTCCTGCTGTTGGCGCTTCTTTTCTTCGTAGCGTTCCTTTGCTGCTTTTACGCCGCTGGTGTCCATGGTTCCCATAAGAACAGCGTCCAGGGCGTCGTATATACTTTTATACCTTTTCTTGCTCATAGTCGCCCCCTGGTTCTTTTACTTGGAGGCTTTCACATTTGCCCCGGTAATTGATTTTTACAGCTTGCTTATGACATATTCCGTCGATACAATGGGTACATTCTTCGTTTTCGCAGTAGATATTTGTAGGCATTTATATAACCCCCTTTGTATCAATCTGTCTGTACGACAGATTGAATTCCTAAAAATAGCCTATACGACAGTCCTTTTAAACGTGTCAGATAGACAGAATTAAGCGGTTTCCTTTTGCCCCAGTCCCTTAAGCCATTTATCATATTCTACCTTACTACCCCAGTTATACCCTATGGCAGCTTCCGCGATTATAGGTACAGGGAAGTCGTCTGTAGGCTTTACTTCCATGGCCGCCTTTATCCAGTTGGCCGCAGCCTTTGTTCTTTCTGAATTATCGTCCATTTGAAATAGTATTTCGTCGTGAATTTGCGCCGCCATATCGTTATGACTGTGTACCAGTACCAGGCCTTCCAGGGCTTTTTCTTCCGGTGCGCCGTCGTCTATGCGCTGGAAGAATTCGCGGCTGTCAGTTCCGACCTTATCGTATACCGCGTTCTGCGCCCGCTTCATAAAGTCAGCCGCGCTGCCCTGTATCGGTGTATTCCCGGCCCTTCTTTCGTCGCTGCCGCGTAGGTAGTTGTTGCTACTGTTGATATTCGGAAGTAACCTTATGTACCCATAGGCAGTAGTTACGTATCCGTTTTCGCGGGCCTGTAGGACGATATTACGCTGGTATTCCGGGATTCTGGGGTACGCTTCCTTTACGGCCCTTACCAGGGTCGCGCATGTTTCCAGGGACCAGCGCATATCCAATTCAGTTTTTACGGTCTTCTGTAGGGCGTATTCAGTACCGCCGTAGCATATGCCGAAGTTTGCAGGCTTTGCGCTATACCTTTCATGCTTTGTTACCTGGTCCATAGGTTTACCTGTGGCCTTGCTGGCGGTCATTTTGTGCATATCCCCGCCAGTGTTGAATATTTCTATCATAACTTCGTCACCGGACTTCCAGGACATAATGCGAAGTTCGAAGCCGGAAAAGTCGATAAAAAAGAATACCTTGCCTTCTTCGGCTTTATACATTGTACGTACGCCCAGTTCGTCATGGTCGGACCGTGGCACGTTCTGGCCGTTCGGTCTGAAACAATTACAGCGACTGGTTTCAGTCCATACTCCGTAATTGTGATGTATGCGCTTTGTTACCGGGTGTAAGTACTTTTCCCTACCGTCTACGTGAGAAGATAGCAGCGTAGCGTATTTCTGTATCTTCTGCATTGTCCTAAGCAACTGTATACCCTGTTCCTTGTGCGGGTGCGGCTGCCTTCTTTTTATCCTTACGGCCCGGCGTTCATCCTTGCTTAAGTACGGGTCCGTTTCCGGATCCCTGGCTTCCCAGTCGTCCGGTAATGGGGTCGTAAGGTATTCTTCTTCGTCCAGGGTTTCCAGGTTGTTTTCCAGCATGAATATCATATCCAGAAGGGCTTCTTTATCCAGGCTGGGCGACCTGACCCCATCCTCTTTAGCCTTACCCCAGCTGGCGGCCGGAAGCTTCATTACGTCGAAGATAAGGTACCGGACGTCGCCAGTCTTACCCGCCTGGCCCGGGTCCACGTCTATACCGAAAGTGTCTTTAGCCATGTACCGTATTTCGTCCTGGTATTCCTTCTGCTTGTCTTCGGCTTCCTTGCGCTTCTCTGCGGCCAGTTCGGTATCCCAGGACATACCCCAGTATTCCATAAGGCCGATTACGCGCATAAATGGCATTTCGATATTATGCAGCCAGTCGTAGTACCTAGGTATCTGCTTTGCTATCTCTACCCAGTAGAAGTAGAGCTGTAAAGCGTAGTCGCTGTCCTCTGCGGAATAGCTTATAGTGTCCGGGTCGTCAGTACTGATTTCGTCGAAGAACTCTACTTTATGCTTATCCAGCAGCTTTTTAAACTCTGTCATTATGACGCCCAGGTATTCCTTTGTCATTTTCTTAAGGCTTTTACCTACGTAGGCTCTTTCGTCTGCCTGTACTTTGCTGGGTGCGACTACTTGCAGGCAGCGTATTAACATTATAAACGGGTCGGCTACAGGCATGTTTATGTATTTGCCCTGGTGCGCGCTCTGCTTTGTTTCGAATGACAGATTATACGCGACCTTTACTATCTTGTCATTGGCGAATATAAGACGATCCAGAACGTCAAAGAATAGCTTACGGGCTGCTGACCTACTTAAGCCAGGTTCGAACATCAGACGGCCTTCCTTGTGATCTAGATATATTACCCGGGCTTCGTGTACTGCCGCTGCTATGGAAGCCGTACAGACTTTACTACGCCACGGATCCAGTGGGCTTAAAAGGTGATCCTTTTGCTTCTCTGTGTATTCTTTAGTCAGTCCTGATATTTCAGCGTTTAGGGCTTTTACTACTGCTTTGTCCGGCTTCTCCTGGCCTTCTTCTGCTGCTGCCAGGGAAGCATTAAGCTGTGCCAGCTTCTTGTTATACTCTTTAAAGTAGTCAGCCCAGTGCTGCCTTTCGTCGTCGTCCGGCGCTGTTTCATAGTCGAAGCTGGCGTACCCGGTCAGCTCGCATTTTTTAGCGTATTCAGCTAACTCCTTCGCAGTCGTAATTACCCGGTAGTCCTTTGGCTGCTGTACGGGCATTTTAGGCCATACTACGGAGAATTCCCCAGGCTTACGCTTTACTACTCCTGTACCGTTGACAACCGCCAAGCCCTTACCTACGGAAGACGTAGCACTGGCGCTTAAGTTCTGCAATGTTGGCTTTGGTGCCGTCGCTAAGGTCTTCGTCTGTGGAAATAAGCTGCCTAGCCGCATGATTATTCAGCTCCCTTATATACTTCTATGATGTGGGCCAGGGCGTCGTCCAGGCTATCCCTGTGCGCTGTAAGGTGCCTTTTTACCCAGGGGTAGCTGTGTACCTTACTATTCGTTCCCCAGGCTATTACAGGCTTCTTAAGTTCTCTGGCAGCTACAACTACTTCGCCTATAGTGCCTATGCTTGTCCGGTTAAAATTGAATTCTGCCAGTACTAAGCTGCTGCGGGCTATGTGGTATACGTTGCTGTCTACCACTTCCGGGGCTGGTGTGTTCACTACTTCGGCGCCATGGTAAGCAATGTCCATAAGCTGCTGGAAGTTACCACCGTCTACGCGTTCGCATGGGTCCAGGACTTCGAAGCCGTGGGACTTTAGTACGCGGGCGGCCTTTATACGCCATTCCTTCATTTCCTCATATGTTAAGCCAGTCATGGTTCCGGCGAAATATACTACAGGTTTTTTACTCATTGAATTTATACCCCCTTGCAAAATAATGTTTTATAGATACGTTCCGGTGTCTGGGTTTCCTCTACCCTTAGTAAGAATTCGTCTATACTGCTGTCGTTCTTCGAAAGGTTGCAGGGTCCGCAGGCTGTACACAGGTTTTCTACGGTGTTTTCCCCGCCTTTACTAAGCGGGTCCATATGGTCGAAGTGTACCTGGGCCGGAGTAAGCGGCGTTTTACAGTAGAAACAGGCTTTATTCGATATTTCGTACAGGTGCTTAAGTTGCTGACCCGTTACCTTTTCAGTACGGCCGTACTTCTCCCGCGCGTTCCGGTTTATGAAGCGCGCCCGATCGCTAAAGTAAGGTAGGCGACCTTCTTCTTTGTTGCGCTGTTCATACAGCTTTACCCGATCCTTTCGCTTGTGCCAGGGTACAGGCATACTACCCGCCCCCTTTATAGTTCGTCTTCGTAGTTATCGAACAGACCCAGTTCGAAGGCCTTTGCAATATACGCATTAAAGCGGGCTGTTTTCCTGTAGCCCCCGGTCGTTACCTCTACCATCTTAAGCCGGGTAAGTGCTGTCGCTACAGCCTTCGCTTCTTCCTTGCTTATCGCCAGCATAGCTTCCAGGTCTGACTGTCTTAAGTACTTTGTTCTGGCGAACAGGTTAAGGAATTCAGTAAACTTAATTTCGCCTTTAAGGGTGTCGACTTCCTTAAGCTTTTCAGTAAGCTTCTGGTACTTTGGGTCGTCAAGTTCTTCTTCCTTTACGCATAGCTTCGCGTAGTAGTTCAGTCCGCAGCCACCAGCGTTATATACACCTTTAAGGTAGGATATGATAAAATCAACGTGTCCCGGCCATACCTGTATACGTTCACCGCTTTCGTCTGTGCTGTGCAGTAGGGCTGACAGGGCGACCGATAAACGGGCGATTTTGTTACGCTGATCCGAAGGTGTAACCAGTGGAATGTCCGAAGCGTTCCCGTACAGCCTGGAAAGTTCCGTAGCGCCTTCCAGTATCTTGTCCTGGGCGTCCGCGGTTATTATGACGTCGTCGGTCTTCCTGGACCACGCGAAAAGGATATTATCTTTTAGCAGTTCGGCTGTTATCTGTACCGGGTACGTCTTAAGCTTTTGGTTATACAGTTCCGGGTCTACGTCGCTATATCGCATGAAGGTAGCGAAGTCGAAACGTCTTATATCCTCATTGTTGAAAATGTCTTTAAGCGCTTCTACGCCCTGGGTGTAGTCGGAAAGTCTTTTACCATGCGGTACGTTACCGGACAGTATGGCCCTTACTCTGCAAGGAGTTTCAGCCGTTACAGCCCTTTTGACTTCCAGTTTTCCGTCAGATCTTGCCAGGGTCATTTCCCCGTATTCGTCCTTCGTTATTCCGGTATCTTCGTCAATCCAGATAAGTTCCCGGTCCGCAAGCGGCCAGGCGCCCCATACTATATACCAGGCCCCGCCAGTGCCAGATTGCTCCATTTTGTAGGTTAAGCCTGTACGGCTTGTACTTTCGGCGTTTACCCTGGTGCCCAGGCCTACAAATTTCTGGACCTTTTCAATAAGGGCGCTTTTGCCTGTCGCGGTGTCCCCTAGTATCTTCATTTCTACCCAGCCCCTTATCGGTTGATTATCCCAGGGTACCGTAAAACGTAGGACACTATGATAAGTAAGTAGGACGCCTAGCAGTACTTCGTCCCTTTCGACTATATGGGTTACGTTATAGGTAAGGTCGTCCATAATAGCCTGTAGCTTTTCGTATATGGCTTCCTGGGTGTGTTCGTGCGGTCTGAATATCTTAAGGTTTTCCTTGATTTCATCGGTTATTTTGAAGCGTTCTACGACGTCCTGCAATGGCTTTGCAGCTTTTATAATTATCGTACCTTCCTGGTTCTTCGGGTGCGGGAATACGTAGCCATCGATTTCGTAGTACTTGTTTTCCTGTATATTGAGGTCGCCTACGCTGTATATTTTACGTAGTACGTACTTCCCTTCGGTTACGGCTTTTTCGTCGATAGCCCCTATGTCGTTGTCTTCGGCCATGGGTATTGTCAGCAGTTCGTCTAGGTTTACACTTTCTACCGTCGTCATATCGAAGCGCTGGCAGGCTGGTATAGTACTTACCTGGCGAAGTATCCCTTTTATGTTGTCGTCGCCAACGCCGCACATTTGTAAAAGTTCGCGGTCCTGGACATTCAGTGCCTTGTATATAGTCCCATTTTCTATGTTGTACAACGGACAGTGGACCTTTTTACAGTTCTTCTTACCCCAGCAGCTGTATTCTACTTTCTTCGGAACTATATATGGGGTATGCTTCTTCCCTGCAACCATTATACGAGTCTTTACAAGCTTCCCGGTAAATTCAGCCTTTCCTGTCTGTGCTAGGTGTAAGGCTGTGGCTTCTTCCTCTACTTCGTTGTTTTGTTTAAGGCAGGGACAAAGTTCATAAGTACACGCGACACGGTCGTATTCGTCGTTTCCTGGTTGTTTCGGTCCATGCAGTGACCGGATAAACGCGCAGCCGAAACGGTAAGCGTTTTCCTGTCCGTATACAGCGTCTATAACACTGCGAGTATTGGCTACCCTTTGTTGTGAACTGTATTTCGTATCTGCGCTAGTATGCTTAATCACCCAATCTGTCAGTACTTCGGCTGTTTCTTCCTTCGTAAAGCCCGCATCTTTGTAATAGCAAGCCAGCTGGACCGTCGCCTGGTTCCTGTCGCCGTCCTTCTTCCAGCCACCTTTCAGAATGTCCAGGACACATACGGGCGGGTTTTGTTTATCAAAGTAGTAGACTTCGTTACTGTATCGACTGGTACTTGTTGCTTCTGCCTGTTCGTATTCCTTAAGCTTATCTACGTATAAGGCGAAAGCAAACTTACGCAGTTTTAGCGCTTTCTTCCGGTCTTCGCCTGAAAGCCCTACGTCCTTCCGTGGTTGCTTTGCCAGTTCCTTTATTTGTTCCAAGTTTAAAAGTCTTAATTCCTCTATGGTTAATTCGATTTTAAATAGTCTGGTATTTTGGTGTATGCTATTCGGTAAACGCAGCATACGGGCGCTGGTGTATACCGCGGGGTCGATACTTTTAAGTGGTATAATCTTTTCCCTGTTTTCCCCGTCCGGTCCTGATTCTGTTATTCTATCCCCCAGGCGATACTTAAGGTAGTTCGCGATATGGTTAAAGGCTTTATGTAGGTCGTTCCTGGGTTCTATCCCTATTGCCTGGTTTGCTATGAGGATATGGAAGCCCTTACTACCGGAAAAATATACCCATATATCGCTTTCCTTAAGGTCCAGCTCATGTAAGAAAAAGTCTACGATACGTACAGCTTCGTCTTTCGCTATTTGCGGGTTTTCCTTGTAGTCAAGGTCGAAGAAAAGGGGTGCCGCGTACGACTCCCCTTTTGTCCTTGTACTGTTAGCGTACCGCTGTACCGTTATGAAACAATTGAAATTTAAAGCGTGTTCCTGCTGGTATTTTGCCACTTCTCCGACCTCTATACGGGTCCATTCGTGGTTTTTACCGTTTATATCGGTATACCAGAAATCAACATATTTGAAGTCGGCCAGTTTTAGCGTTTTATCTGTGTCACTCATTTACAGCGGCCCCCTTGTGTTTATTGTGCAGCATCTTCCTGTATACCATAGTCAGCAGGATTAAACAGGCCTACTGCTGCAAATTCAAGACCTATCCAGCTGGTATTCTTGCCCTTCTTATCTGCGGTCGTAATTCTGGTTACGACCTTGTTTACACCTGTCCTTTGGGGGATATCCATAGCCTTGAAATTACCCATATACAACGCCCGGGCGTATTTGCCGTATGCTATGGTGTTCGTAGGCGCGAACGACATTATATAGATCTTAGGCATTTCGTCGCCTTTTCCAAGGCTTGCGACCGGTACCACATAAGCCATGTACCTTAATTCCAGATCGTCCATGCTGTAACGGGTAGCCGCATCCGGGTTTGCTTCCAGCCATACAGCCAGGGCAGCTTCGGCGTCTGCCTTTTCTTTGCATGCTACGATAAGCTGGCCGTCTTCCGGGCTGTCCTGTAGTCCCCATAAGGACCAGTGCTTTTCTCCCTGACCTATAACAACGTCGATATGGTCGCCGTAGGCTACGTCCGGGTTATCCTTTTCATGGAATACTCCCTTTTTATTGAATATAAGCCAGCTTCCCATATAGACAAAGTCAAGGTCCAGGCCTTCGTTTGCCAGCATGAAGTCAGCCATAAGGTTTTCTAGCAGTTGCGTTATGTAAGCAGGCTGTCCGCTTGATATTGCGACTGCATTAAGTTCAGTCGCTACTAATGCGGTAGTTGCATCTGCGCTGCCTTCCTTTGCGGCTGCGGCTACTATTGCGTTTTGATTGTTCTTTTCCATGTTTACGGTTTGATCGACTTTCATTTTGTAACCCCCTATAAATTTGAATTGTGTTTGTGTTGTATTTCAAAGGTATCTTAATACCCCCAGTACCAGAAAAAAGGTCTACTGCATTCCTAAGAATGTATCGATTTCGTCTACTGTTGTCCTTGGCTTCTTTGGTACTTTGAAGCCAAGGCGCTTATATACTGCCCTACGGCTGTAGTACTGATCCCGGAATACCCCTACATTATAATCCACATAGTCGAATAGTATTGCCTTCTTGCCTGCGTTATGTGGGTCTGGTCTTTGGATACGTCCGGCTTCCTGTTCTACAGCGCTGCCGTCTTTTCGGCTGTAGTGTGTGTCCCCACGCTTTGACATTGTCATATGTTCAATGTTCAGGTGCGGAATGTCCAGTCCTTCACGGGCCAGCTGCGTTGCAAAGAGTATGTCAAGCTTCTTATCCCTTAACGCCTGTATAGCTGCCGCCCTCTGTGTGGGTGTGCATTTCCAGGCTTCGGCTTCCTGCTCTGTATACTGCTCTATACGGACTTCCCAGCGGCTTTTCCTGTCGTTATACCTTGCTTCTACTGCGCTGCCGTCCGCAACCCTTCCCTTTGCTGTACGTTCGTTTTTAACGACCCGCCATACATAACGGGATATACCGCCGTGTACGACCGCCATACGGGGTATAGGCCGATTTAGGCTTTTTGCCAGACTTTCTACCTGGTTCATCAAGTAAAAGCAGTACCGGACGTTTTCAGTAAGTACCAGGGTGTAATTTCCCGGTGCATTGCCCAGAACGTTGCAAGCTATCAGTTCCTTACGCTGCTGATCGTACACTATACGCCTTACCAGGTCTGCGTAGTCCAGGTCTTCGCCGCCTGCGTCTACAGCCCCAGAAAGTTCGTCTACCGTACTGGCCGGATCATCCCTGAAAGCTGTATAAACAAAGCGTACTTCTGGGATTATCAGCTGCCCTGCTTTGTGCAGTACGTCCCTAGGTACTTCGTGGCGCTTAGGTCCGATTCCAACATATAAGTAGCGTTCCAGCCCGTCCTTACGATCCGGCGTCGCTGTCAGCCCAACGAAGTTTTCGGCGTCGAATTGATTAGCGACTTCCATAAACAGCGGGGCCGGGAAGTGGTGCGCTTCGTCAATTACCAGGGTCCCGGCTATCTTCGCCAGGGCTTCTACCAGCTGCGGATTTTCTGCCAGGGTCTGGGCCATGCAGATTATCAGCTTACCGTCGCCCCATTCCAGGCGCCCGTCGCCGATAAGCCCTACCTTACCGACGCCGCCCAGATACTTTTCCGCGTTTTCCTTCGCCTGCTTCATAAGGTCGCTTGTATGGGTAAGCCATACGGTACAGCGGCCCTTTTTCCATATGTAGTACATACCCATAAGGGTTTTACCACTTCCGGCAGGCGATACCAGGACGCCGTTACTGTCAATTATGGCGGCCAGGGCTTCCAGCTGGTATTCACGCGGCGGCCAGCCCTTCCATTCTCCGAAGTCTGCCGCCAGGCCTTCGTTAAGCTGCTTTTCGATAACGGTATAGGGGTTTATCTTATGCGCCTGTAAAATGGCTGTAAGTTCATTCAGAAAGCCCCTGCCCGTTACTATGTCGCCCTGATCCATGGCGAAAAGCTGTAGCTTATTAGGTATCCCCCAGGTACTTTTACGCTTCTTTAGCTTGTCCACGTATTCCGGGTTATCCATTGTAAGCGCTGAAAGTATCGCAAGCTTTACAGGCGAAGCAGTTACTAGTCCCCTTATCCGTAGGTTATTCTTTACAAGTATTTGCAATGGCTTACCATCTCCTTTAAGTTGTACCCAGGTTTACCGTCCGGCATTACTGCCCTTGATAAATACACCCGCGGTATTGCATTGTTATATAGTTCTTCCATGCTTATGTACTTGCGTCTTTTCTGCCGCATGTAGCGCATGGCTGTTACAAGTCGGAAGGCGTAGGCTACGTCCCTTTTCAGTTCTTCATTCAGGAAGCTTACGTACACCAGTCCGTAGTTTCGGTCTATTACCTTGTCAAAGTCCAGCAAGCCCTTTATCTGGTGTGGTTCTAAAAATGCCAGTTCGAAACAATCCCCTTCTGTACGTTTCATTTCTGCCAGAATATTAATATTTTCAAATAGTACCAGTTCGTCAGCTGGACGTGTACCGCCCTTACCGTCTGGTATCCTCATGCGCCAGGTGTGGGAAATAAGCCGCCAGCTTCTTCGTATTTCGTCCTGAAAGTCCGTGCCGCGCTGCTGGCGTTCTTGTTGTTTTACGTCCTTCATGCTGTCGGTTTTACAGCCAGCCCTGGTTCGTAGGCCTTGCCTATCATCGTCAGTGATGCTGCCTGTACGGCTGCCGCCGCCTTAAGGCTGTCTGCTGCGTCTGCCGCTGTCCTGTACTTGTCCTTCGCCCTGGCTATCTCGACGTCGATACGGGCCAGCTGGCTTTCTACCTTCGCCAGTTCTTCCCGCTTGTCTTTGGTTACGGTCCTGCGAAACGCGTCCCTGATCTGTTCATTGCTTAAGTAAGTCGTCTGACCGTTAATTATCACATACTGGCTTTTTCCTTCGCCCTGTATCTTCATAAGTGCGTCGCTTTCGTCTAGCTTTATTTCAGTTTCCAGCTGAATCCTTTGCGCCACCAGTGTGGACCTGTCCCCGTATGCTGCATCTATAACCTTGTCGGCTTCCAGGAAGTCCCCAACTACTGCCGTAAGTCTGTCATATACATATTGGACCGCGTCGGGTCCAATAATGCCTTTAAACTGTGCCGATATGTTCATTGTTCTTAATCCTCCGTTTCATATTCGATTCGTTTACCCATTGCCCGCCTACGTAGTCTAGTTCCCCCGCCATTATCGCGGCGCTTTCTTCCTCAGTCACCGGACGGCCTGGGCAGTCTGTTGGTATTTCTGCTTCGCCTGTTTTGCAAACTGTACAGTATGCCAGGCCCCCGTCACATATTGGGCAGCTGTAACCGTCGTCTATATGCGTCTTACCACATTCTTCTGCTGTCAAAAGCTTATGCCCTGCCATTTCTATACTTACCCCCTATTCTTAACTTTGCCTTAACTACTAGGAATTCGCCGCTATGTAAGCCTGTGCGGTGTGCTATTGCGTAGCTACCGCAGGCCTGGCAACGGGTTATACATACGCCCCAGTCTGTCATGTAGAAGCCTAGGGCGGCCAGGTCGTCGGTCTGTGGGTGTTCATGCCCACAGTTCAGGCATTTCCAGCCCTTACACATAGGACCACCCCCTACTAAACCCCTACTTGAACATCATTAGTACAGACTGTACCACCAGGAAAGCAGAACACATTTATGTAGCATTTATACTTTTGGGAAACCTCACTTACCAATTCTTTCAGAGCTTCAACATCTTCCTCTAGCTGTCTTTGTTTATCGTCCACTTTATTACCCCCTTATGCCCTCATTTTTTCGCGTTCCAGGTCGATAGTTTCTAGGGCGACCTTTACGACTTCCGGGCTGTACTTTTCCTGTTCTGCTATGGTTTCAACTATCTGCGGCACGTTCAATATTACCTTTTCCCCGGTCTGCTTCTTAATTAAGGCGCTAAACTGTTCCATAGCATACTGGCGCTTTTCTTCGGCGTCTATAGCGCTGCGATCCAGCACTTCGTCGCCAGGCTTCGCGCACTTAAGCGGTATAAGCTTTACGTCAGCTTTCCCCTGGTCGACCGTTACCAGGGCTACCTGGGGCCTGCGGTTTATTTCCGCATGGCTGGCCTTGATACGCATAAGCGCTCCTGGATTACAGAATATCTTCCCGTCCTTTCGCTTTATAACGCCGTACCCTGTATGTTCGTGGCCTGTTAGGATTACGTCAGCCTGGGTCGGTACGTCCTGTACCATGGTATAGCGGTCGAAGGGTGGCTTATGATCCAACAGCATACCATGGGCTACATGTATCTTTATGCCTGGAAAGTTCGCCAAGTCGCCCTGTGGGCTGTAGCCGTGCTGGTTTATGTCTATTTGTGCGCTGTAAGGTTCGAAGGTTATCTGTGTACTTTCACCGTACCGTATGCTGTCTTCTGGTTTGTATATCACATGAAAGCGCGGCACAAGCTTTTCCAGCAGTCTTAAGGAGGTACGCCAGTACGTTTCCAGGTTGTACCCGTATACGTCATGGTTCCCAATTGTGGTATAAATAGGTACCGGGGTGTGTTCCAGAAGGGCCGCGAAGTCGAACATTACACCCAGGGTTACTTCCGGGCTATCCCATATATCTCCTGGCAGCAGTATAGCGTCTACCGCGTGGTCCGCTGCCAGCTGGAATACCTCAGCTATCTTTGCCTTCACGTCTTCGCGGTAGCTGCCTATACGGTTCCTGGGGTTCGTGCCGCGTAGGTGCAAGTCCCCTACATATAAGAATTTTTCCATTAAGCAGTCACCCCCCTTACTATGCTTTCGCCTTTGTCGTTCTGCGTTACTTCCAGACCTACGTCGCCTATTTCTGCCAGATCGCGGGAATGTGTGATAAGTATTATCTGTCTGTCAAACTGGCTGCTGTACTGCTTTAGGAAGTAAGCTACATTCGGCGCGTATTCTTTACTTACATGCTTACCGACTTCGTCTAGGTATAGCGGTCCAGGTATCTGTTCCAGTTCTCCGATTGCCAGCTTAAGCGCCAAGCTTATTACGTCAATCTTACCGCCGCCCCTGTCGTAGTCTGGCTTTTCCAGCTTCGTTATTACTTGGCCGTCGTCCAGATAATAGTCGGCGACGGGCTGACTGCTGCGTACGTCCAGCTGGATAAAAAACCTATGATTGCCGCCGAATACCACATTAAGCGCCTGACTTACTATGTCTTCAACGCGGACCTTTATCTGTTCCCTAGCGAATTCAGAAGTTTTCTGTAGAAGGATCTGGACCAGGTCGAAGGTCGCCAGTGCCTTTTCAGCCTCTGCCTTTTCCTTCTCTGCCGTCGTCCGCTGTTTTAGCAGCATATCTCTTTTTCCTACCATGGTGTCTACTTTGGTGTGGGCTGCTTTCACGTCGGCCCGGATTTTCCCCAGACGATAAGAGGATGACAGCGGGGCGTTTCCCTGTATAGCCTGATTCGTTGCCTGCCTTTCGGTTCTGGGCGGTGCTGTCTGGTTCGGGGTCTGTGTCTGTATGCGGCCTGTAGTTGCAGCTTGACCGCTGCCCTTTTTGTACATATCGAATAATGAAGACATTCAGACCGCCCCCTTACACCTCTGGCGTCATTGTTTCGACTTTTTCCAGGTTTTCAAGTACTGATTTTTCCAAACGTTCCAGCTCTGCGGGCGCTGTTTCCGGTGTTACCCCTTTTTCCTTAAGCTTTTCTACGACTTCGTCGCGCTGGGCTGTGAGGTTCTTAAGGTCCTGCTTTGCTGCTACTTCCGCTTGTTCAGCCTTCTTTACTCTGTCCTTTGCGGTCGCTATTCTGTCCTTTACGTCTAACATGCTTATTTACCTCCTTCAATTTTTGCTTTATATGCTTCTGGTCCGTATTCCCGTACATATTCTGCGGCTTCATTAGCTTCTGACAGCTGCCATTCCAGCCAGTATCCTATGCACTGTCTCTTACCCTGGTAGTACGGTTTTACTTCCCATCTCCTTTTTGACTTGTGCCAGCTTACGCCCTTCACAGGCTTAAGCAGTTCTTGTGGTTCTGGCTTCGGTTCTGGTACAGGTGGCGGGCTTATTGGTGTTAGCCCTTGTATATCCTGTATTCCTATAGGTGCATTTATCAGGTTACATTCCAAGCAGTTAAGCGGATCACCGTCAAGGTGCCTGGTGTTTTCTCTATCTCCGGGATCTGCGATATAACGCGCTAGTACTGGCTGGTCCCTTTTTCCGTTCTTGCTGTAGCTCCCACGTATGTATATTTCGCCTGTCTTTTGGTGTATCGCCTGTACCCAGTTCCCAGGGTATACCTGAGCTTTTTCAAGGTTCTTAATATCTATTGCAACTTCGGTTTCAGGTAAAGGTATACGTCCATTTGCGGCTGGAATAGTGATATACACCTTATTCCCTTTAACCCGGTATGTGTTCCGCATTTCCTTACCCCCTATACATATGTGTGATCGTCTGCCATGGGTCTTTCACATAACGGACAGACGTCCCCGGCAGCTTCCCAGGCTGCCTTAAGTTCAATTTCTGCTAGTGTCAAATCTGGTACTGCTCCTGCTGCTTTTTTTTCGCCAGCTTCTACGGCCTGCTGCTTTATGTTGTAGTCGCTTGTCAGCTGCTTAAGCTCTGTAAGTTTGTCGAAGTACTCTATAGCTTCTTCTAGGCTTGTCTTACAATCTGGCAGGACTTCCAGGGCTTTCAAGCGGGCTTCTGGCCTATTCTTAAGGCCTTCGTTAGCTCTTAAGGCCCCCAGACTGTCGCACAGCTGCTGGGCTTTCTCTGCGTCCTGTTCCAAGCTGCTTAATAGTTTACTTATGGTCGGTAGGTCCTTACAGTCCCCTATTATCGATTCGCTTTCTACTAGCTGCCCGCTTAAGCTTTCATGGCCGTCATACAGGCTTTCTATCCTTACCAGTCGGTCGTATTCCTGGTCTGTTTCTATTATCAACCTGGCGGCTTCGGGAATAGCTTTGTAGTCTTCCAGCTGTATTTCTACGGCTTGTATTTGCCCTTCGTAGTTAGTAAGATCTTTACAGTACTCGTTGAGCTGTGTATATAAGCTGTAGTCAGTTTCTAGTTGGTTCAGTAGTATAACGGCAGCCCCTATGTCCTTAAGTGCTGTTATTCGCTTTTCTATGGCTTCCAGGACGTCCCCCAGGTGATTATATTGGCTGTAGATTTGTTGCAGTGCTTCGTAAAATGCCAGATTATGGACTACGGCACCAAGTAAGCCGCCCAGGTCCACTACTACCGCCAGGCGTTCCAGCTTCTGGTTGCACTCGTCCATCTTGTCAGATAGAACGCTGTACCTTGCTGCCTGCTGCCCTATGGCGTCTAATCTGGCGTTATCCTGATCCAGTAGTTCCAGCAGTACTTCACATGCTTGTACTTTCGCCAGTAGGTCGTCTACCTGTAGGTATTCGATAAGTTCGACATTTGACTGATCTATGATTTTCTGAGCTGTATTCTTTTCGTCCCTGGCTTTGTAGGTCCGCTTACTTATGGCAGCTATGGCCTTGTCTACTATTTCAGTACCCGCCAGCTTACCCAGTACCTTTGCCCCTACGCTTGCCGTTTCGGATAGAATAAAAGGTGCTTCCAGCTGGTATGCAAAGTTCAGACTGGTTTCGAATTCTCCGTAATTTTGTTTTGATAAGCCCAGTGATTCCTTTACTTCTTCCGGTACGTCTGCTTTCTCACTTACCAGTTTGCCGTTTATGTAGTAGGCTGTCTTACCCTTTCGTCTGGTCTTAAGTACTACCAGCCCGTCGTTTGTGTGTAGTTCTACTTCTGCGGCTTCTGCCTGGCGTACTATTTCGTGGGTCTTTGGATCCCTGATTGTAAATAGAAAAGCTTCCCCGGAAGGTTCCCCGAAAGCTACCCATTTAACGGGCTGCATTACTCCGGCAGACTTACCGCTGTCTGTGGGTCCTGTTACTACTGTCAGCCCTGGTGCATAATTAAATTCACTGTCAATGTGTGATTTAAAGCCTTTGACTAATGCTTTTACAATTTTCGTAGACACGATTTACCCCCTTTCTTGTTATTCTGTGGTACTTGTTTCCAACCAACTAATAAATGCCTGTCTAGGTATCACTATGCGCCTGCCTATTTTTATCTTAGGGAAGCCTTCTGTACGCGCCAGGTTGTAAGCTTGTACACGGCCGATTCCTAAGACGCCCGCTACTTGCTCTACATTCAAGGATACAGGTAGTTCGGAATAGTCTTTTATTTCTAACTTCATTTCGTTACACACCCTTCCTCAATTTCTGTTTTCGAAGACTTGCTGTCGTTATAACCTCTTTTTAAAAGTTCCTGGGATTCCTCTGCTGTAAGTTCAGTAAAAAAAACTTCCGGCACGCTTTTGTTAAAGGCAGTTGCGATTTTTTCCATAGCTTCCTTAGAAGGGTTTTCCCTGGACCCGTTTTCCAGGTGTGAAAGGTAGCCTACTGATAGGTTTGTTTTTTTGGATAGGTCTTCAAGAGTTAAATTTGATATAAAACGAAAATATTTAAGCTTATTCAATGTATCACCCCCTTAAATCTGTCTTATAGACAAATATTACTATGTTTCTGTCTACATGACAAATCTTGTATTTTGTCATGTAGACAGATATTATGATATAATTTGTCATATAGACAAATTATCACCGGGTTTTCTTTAAATTGCTTAATATATTTTGCTTATAGACAAATTTACATTTTTTATGTATAATGAAATCATTATTTTGTCTGAGAGTAAAATTATGAAGGGAGTTTAATATGTTAGGTGACAACATTAGAAATTTAAGAAAAGCAAAAGGATTAACACTTGTGCAGTTGTCCGAAAAAATAGACAGTAGTTCCGGAACTTTAAGCCATATTGAAAAAGGGTCCCGTAACCCCAGCCTTGATATGCTTGACAAAATAGCAGAAGCCCTAGGTGTAACAGCGCTGGACCTCATGGTCGGAGATAGCCGGGCTGAAAACAATTACTTTAGTGAACTGGATACTATGGCTTTCCCGGGGGATACAAGCAAAACAAAGATATATTTAGATAATGACATAAAGAATACCGTAGACTGGGGACAAACTATAGTTAAAGAACAGTCTGCGCATTACGGTAGCTTTTCTATGGACGAAATGCAGCCTGTTAGTGTCCGTTTTGTAAAGATTCCAGTACTGGGTAAAATCGCCGCTGGATTACCTGTGGAAGCAAAAGAAAACATAATAGGACATGTCCCTGTACCGGAAAACGAAGTAAGTAACGGGTTCTACTTCTACTTATTGGTTCAGGGTGATGATATGGTAAACAGTGGGATAAAAGACGGCTACCGTGTCCTAGTAAAACGACAGCCGGGCGTAGAGAATGGGGAAATTGCTGTAGTAAAAATTAATAGCCATAACGCTACTCTAAAACGTGTAAAAAAGATAGGCGGGCAGGTTATACTATACCCGGATAATCCAGCTTATGATCCTATTTTTGTAAAAGATGAAGACGCTGAAATAATTGGTAAAGTAGTTAAGGTAGAATTCGATCCTAATAAAAAATAAAATAAAACACGCCAGTAAATTTATAACCGCTGGAAGCCTTGGAAATACAACGTTTAAGCATACTGTATCTAACTATATTATACTGCAATATATACTGCAACCACGAAATAATTATAAATTATATCAAATAACGGCGAGGGAAATATTTCCATATTAAAAGACTTGAAACGCCCTATAATACTGGCTTTTTATACTACCGATAACATGCAATAACGACAGTCCCCAAATTCGGGACCAAGAGGTCGCAGGTTCAAATCCTGTCGCCCCGACCATTGAAAACGCTTGATTCAGCAGATTAAAATCTGCTTTTTTTTATGCCAACAACCCCAAAACACCCACTTTCGCCCCACTTATTTTAAAAGCATTAAAAAAGAGCAATTGATTGCTCTTTTATTTTACTTTATCATTTTTCTAAAACCCAAATAATAAAAATATAACCCGATAGTCTTTTCTATCTTTTATTGTATATCTTCTCTATAAGTTCCGGCAGGTACTTGAATATCTCCAATGTTCCCAGGTTGCCGTCTGCTTTAGCGGCAGACACAGCAGCATTGATTGCATTTTCCCATTCTGTCGGGTTGCTTGCTACTTCTTTGAGTATTTCCTTCCAGTTCAATTGTTTCACCCCCTCCCACCAGGATGGGCGTTTACCTGTTCTCAGTTCTTCAACGCTTAACCCACCGGTATATTCAAAGTGTGGCTTGTCTACTATAGACTTCCAATCACCACCCCAGGTAAGCCCAAGCTTTTTGCCTTCCTCGCCGGCAATCTGCCAGAGTGGGTTGTTATTCCATTGAGCCTTACCATCTACTACCGGTACGATATCATAAGCCAGGCCAAAACCATGCGGACCAATGAGCTTCATATTGGTTACTATACTGCCTTCTCTTGTCCTGCCGAGAGAATAAAGGTATGCTTGGTACTCAGCATCACGGAGTGTATTTGTTACCTGTATTGTGACACCTCTAGCCTTGCATGCTGATATATGCTTATTGCAGAGCTCCTGTAGTTTTGGATGCAGATCCTCAATCTTGCGGCTGTCAATCATTAAATTTCACCTTCTATCATATTTTTAGAGCTTGTACTCCTAGTATATATATGAGCAATTTATGATTTCGTCATCCTGGTTACTACGGCATACATCCCTCCCTTTGGTTTATATATTTATTTATATTCATTATACTCATATTATTTACCAAATGTCTACACTGCCGTCATATATTTACATTATCTTCCCTCCGATAATTGAAAACAAATAGATAAGCAATCCTTGCAAACTGCTTATCTATGCATGAGAATATAATCAGCAACAAAAGATTAGTATTTTTCAGTTACTGACTTCAATTGCATGAACAATGTCAGATAATCAGGCCCACCGGCTTTTGAATCCGTACCGGACATGTTGAAACCGCCAAATGGATTAGCTCCTACCAATGCTCCTGTGCATTTTCTATTTAAATAAAGATTTCCGACATGGAACTCTTTCTTCGCTTTTTCCAGTACTTCTCTGTTATTTGAATACACAGCACCGGTTAAACCGTATTCAGTAGCATTTGCTATATCTAGTGCTTCATCAAAATCCTTAGCTTTAATTATCGCAAGCACCGGAGCAAATATTTCTTCCTGCGCTATCCTTGCGTTTCTATCTACATCGACAAATATTACAGGAGCTATAAAATAACCGTCTTCCCCGCACTTTTCTCCACCTGTTAGCATCCGTCCTTCTTCTTTGCCTATTTCAATATATTGAAGTATTTTCACATAGGCATTTCTATCTATTACAGGTCCAATATTTACATCTTCCCTGCTGGGATCCCCTATTACCAAGGCTTTTGTTCTTTCAACCATTTTCTTTATCATTTCTTCATAAACATCAGCGTGGATTATAGCCCTTGAACAGGCTGAACACTTTTGCCCTTGAAAGCCAAAAGCTGAAGTAACAATACCAGAAGCAGCAGCATCCAATTCAGCGCTTTTGTCAACTATTATTGCATCTTTACCTCCCATTTCTACTGCTACACGCTTAATCCATTTCTGTCCCGGGCTTATTTCGGCAGCCAGCCTGTTTATTCTCAAACCTACAGCTTTTGAACCTGTAAAATTTATAAACCTGACTTTTGGATTGCTGACCAGATAATCGCCAACTTCCGAACCTGAACAAGGCAAATAGTTTGCTACCCCTGAAGGAAGATTGATTTCTTCCCAAATCTCCATTAGTTTAGCTGCTATAACAGGTGTTGTACTTGCCGGCTTCATTACGATTGTATTTCCGGTAACAATAGCTGCTGCGGACATTCCTGTCAATATAGCAAGCGGAAAGTTCCAAGGAGATATAATTATTCCTACTCCCAAGGGTGTATAATAGCAGTCATTATTTTCCCCCTGCACCGATGTTACAGGTACTCCGGAAGAAAGGTCAAGCATCCTTCTCCCATAGTATTCAAGAAAGTCTATTGCCTCCGCTGTATCGGCATCCGCTTCAACCCATGTTTTGCCTGCTTCTTTTATCAACCATGCAGATAATTCATACTTTTTTCTACGCATAATTGCTGCTGCCTTTATTAGGTAATTCGCTCTTGTTGCAGGATCAACGTTCTTCCATGTTCTAAATGCAACTTCGGCAGCCTCTATTGCTTTTTCCGCCAATTCAATGGAAGCACTTGATACAGTGCCTATAACCTGGTTAAATTCTGATGGATTCAGCGATTTGATTTTATTTTCTGTAACATATTTTTCACCACCGATAATCAGTGGATAATTCAATCCTATCTGTCCTTTTACAACTTCTAATGCGGATTTCATGGCAGTAATATTCTTTGCTTCTGTAAAATCTGTAAGTGGTTCATTGGTATAATTTTTCAGCATTTTAATCCTCCTGTTTCTTTCTTCTATAATTTTTCTTTACCAGCAGCTAAGTATTCTAAGTATCTACAGAAAAGCAGCACCTCCGTTAAACACCTTCAAAAAACAAAATAACCCCTGTCTCGTTTGGCAGGAGCTATGCAATTTTGCACAACATTAATAAAGCCGCTTTCAAATGAAGGCGGTTACAGCACAAAAACAACCTAACAGGTTGTATACGCTGCTCCTTTCCAACGGGAGGCACCACCGTTTCCAGTAATACCCTAACGGTCTATATCCCATAGCTTCACGCCTTAGGTATGTAAACTCGGAGCTATTAAGTTTTTAAAATGATATTTTCTTAAATATTCTGGATATACCTAAGTAATAAATTTAAATCAAATAGTGTATTCAATTACTCTGGTATGAATCCAAAGACTATATGACAGATTATAGCACTTTTTAGGCTGTGTATCAAGTATACACTATGCATATCAGCATTTATCAAGAAATCAGCTTATTTACCAAAGCCTTTATAATTCAATAATATCGGGATTATAGTCAATACCAAGATTATAAAAATTTATATAACAATAAATAAACTCGTTCTTATACTGCTTTTCACGTAACAGTCGCTTAAGCTTTTTCCAGTACTTCTTTTCATCCCAATCTTTATTCTTTACATACCTTTTTCCGCCCAGCTTCCAGAACTTATGAGGAAAGACCAACATTGCCAATAATATCTCATATTCCGCTTTCGTCATAGAACGCACTGCGCAATAATTATCTATTATCCTCCTGCACAAGTCAAAATCCCATTTGAACTTTTTCTTGGAGAGTATCCTTCTTATAAGTTTTCCCAGATCGCTCATAGGTATATCGTATTGGCAGGACTCCAGATCAACGATATACAATCTGTCATCCTTACCAATAAGTATGTTCTGGTAGTAATAGCTGTCATGGCATACATAACCTTCATTTAAAAAGTACTCACTAAGCTCATTATATTTGCTGTGTTCAAGGATTCTTACAGCAAACTCTGCTTCCTTCCGGAAATAGTCTATACTGCTTCTATATGTATAATCGAACTCAGCTTTTAGTTTTAGCTTATCTATATATCCCTTGAATTCTTCTATCTCATCGTGGCATTTTATAAAGGTCTTTTTCCATTTTTTTGCGTGCGATTTGATTTTAACATGTTTAGGTGCCATAAAACCCTTTGCCTGATTGTGAAAATGTGCCAGCAGCTTAGAGCATTTTAAGATATCAGCTACGGATGAAAAGCTTGCTTCACGGCCGTCAATCCAATTGGTAAGATAGAAGGCCGCATCCTTTTTTCCTATTAGTGCTTTTCCTTCTTTTGTGTAATAATACTCTGCAATGTTGTTACAGCCTCTTTCCTTAAGATGCTTCACTAAATAATAGCTTTTCTTTGCTTTCCTGTAGCCGTGACTTACACGCTTAAGACAAAATGTACCTTTGTCGGTGCATACTTTATATGCACTTCTTATCTTTTCAACTGAATCTGCATGAAAATCATAATGCCTTAATATTTCGCCAAGCATCACTATTTCGTTTTGACTTATATTCGAGGTACGCTTGCTTTCCAGCTCTGTCTGCATAACATCCACTCCAATCTATAATACATGCTTATAAATCCGGTTATTATATTATATTTTGAAGCTTAATAATATATAATTTGATTGCTGAATTTATTTTGGTTAATTTTAAAAAAGCAGCCCTAACTATTGCAGAGCTGCTTTTTTTGCTTTCTCAACCTGTTTTTATACTATATGCTCCAAATGCTTCTGGTAATGTGGAGAGCATACTTTTAAGAATAACTTTGCATAAGTATTCCAATTATCCAAAATATCCTTTGCTCTTCTGCTGTTTGTATATTGATAGTGCCGCTCAATAAGTTCTTTGACTAGCTTGCTGTCCTTTGTACCGGTCAGATTCTCTATACCTACCATTTCTTCATTGCATCTTTCCTCGAAGTCGCCTTCGCTGTCAAGTACATAGGCAACACCGCCGCTCATTCCAGCACCAAAGTTATTACCTGTTTTACCAAGTATAACAACAGTGCCCCCTGTCATATATTCACAGCCGTGATCGCCTATACCTTCCACTACTGCTGTTGCCCCACTATTGCGTACGCAAAATCTTTGACCGACTCCTCCGGAAATATAGGCTTCACCAGAAGTTGCGCCGTACAGCAATGTATTTCCGGCAATTATATTTTCACTTGGATTAAATACAGCTTTTGCAGGCGGTATCAATATAATTTTCCCACCCGACAGCCCTTTGCCCAGGTAGTCATTTGCTTCACCTTCAAGCCTCATAGTCAATCCTTTTGCTGCAAAAGCTCCGAAGCTTTGACCCGCAGAACCCTCTAAAAATATTTTTATTGTATCCTCTGGTAAACCCATATCTCCATAGCGCTGTGCGATTTCTCCGCTTAGCATTGTGCCGAAGGAACGATTGGTATTTTTGATTTGTATTTTAAGCTCCACTTTCAAACCTTTTTCCAATGCTGCTTTCGAATCTGCTAAAGCTTCCTAATCCAATACATTTTCCATATTATGCTCTTGATTAATCATATGTCTGCCTGCAATACGTGATGGTAATTCAGGTCTGTACAATATGGGCAGCAGTGCATAATCCTTCATCTTGCCCGTATCACTTTGCTGTGCTTGCAGTACATCCACTCTTCCAATCATTTCGTCCATAGTACGGAATCCAAGCTGTGCCATGATTCCGCGGATTTCTTCCGCTACAAAGGTCAGATAATTTACAAGATGCTCCGGTTCACCGCTGAAATTCTTACGCAAAGCTTCTTCCTGCGTTGCAATTCCGACAGGACATTTATTAAGATGGCATCTTCTGCACATTTTGCAGCCAATGGATATAAGTGCTGCTGTAGCAAAACCGTATTCTTCCGCTCCCAATAAAGCTGCAATAACTACATCTCTTCCTGTTTTCATTTTGCCGTCAACCTGTAGAGTGATTCTGCTTCTCAAATTATTCAGAAGTAATGTCTGCTGGGCTTCAGCAAGTCCCAGTTCCCATGGAAGTCCAACATACTTCATGGAACTTAAAGGTGCAGCACCCGTTCCCCCATCAGAGCCGCTTATCAAAACAGCATCAGCATGTGCTTTTGCAACACCTGCTGCAACAGTTCCAACTCCAATTTGAGAAACTAATTTTACAACAATTCTTGCTTTAGGATTTGCGTTTTTTAAATCAAAAACCAGTTGCGCCAAATCTTCTATGGAATAAATATCATGATGAGGCGGTGGGGAAACTAAATCTATATCCATTGTAGAATGACGTACTTTTGCAATTTCAGGAGTCACCTTATGCCCCGGCAAATGCCCTCCTTCACCGGGTTTTGCACCTTGCGCCATCTTTATTTCTATTTCATTGCAATTTACCAGATAGTTTAATGTCACACCGAATCTTCCTGATGCGACCTGCTTTACCGCACTTTTTAAATTATCACCGCCAATACCCGTATTATACCTGCTGGTATTCTCTCCACCTTCACCGCAGTTGCTTGCAGTGCCGATTCTGTTTGCAGCCGCAGCAATAGTTTCATGAGCTTCCATACTTAATGAGCCAAATGACATAGCTGATATTCTGAATCTTTTCAAAATATTCTCCGCAGCTTCGACTTCATCTATGTTTATGCTCTGCCTTTTCTTGAAATACAGCATACTGCGGATAGTCGTTATCTTACCGTTCTGCTCATTTGCCTCATGTGCATATTCATTATATACACCCCTGTTGTTTTCTACACATGCCTTTCTTAGTTTACGGACAACCTCCGGATTTAATGCATGGTGTTCTCCGTCACGGTTCCAATTTATTTCTCCGCCTATATTTAATTTTTCGAATTTGTTATATGCACTATTCTGCCTCAAAAGTACTTCTTTTGTAATCCCGCCTAGTCCAATACCTGAAATGACAGCCGGTGTATCAGTAAAATAATCATCTATCGTCTTTTTATTTATGCCTATTGCTTCAAATATCTGAGCACCACAATAGCTCTGTAACGTTGATATACCCATTCTTGAAATAATTTTAAGGAGACCCTCGCATATTGCAGAAATATAATTACCGATAGCTACTTCGACATCTATAGTTTTTTTCAGGTATTTTTTGTTCTCTACCATATCCCAAATTGATGCGAAAGCCATATATGGATTTATCGCTTTTGCTCCGAAGCCTACTAAAAGTGCCATATGCATTGTGTCTCTAGCCTCTCCCGTTTCTACAACCAAATCAACTGTTGTCCTGATCTTTTTCCTTACTAAGTGATGATGCACAGCTCCCAGCGCCAGTAAGCTAGGTATTGGCGCACTATACATATCTATATTCCTATCGCTCAGAATAAGAATATTATATCCAAGCTTAATGCTTTCCTCTGCACGTTTACACAGATAGTCCAATGCTTCTTTTAAGCCGTTACCTTCATAGTCAGCCTGAAATACAATAGGTATAGTAGTTGATCTGAAATCTTCAGAATATAAGCTTCGTATGCTCTCAAGCTCTGAATTTCTTAAAATAGGATGTTCAAGCTTTATATATTTGCTGTCTTTTTCAATTTCAATTTTGTCCAGAAGCTTCCCATGGTTTCCCATGAACTGCACCAAAGATGTTACCATATCTTCTCTTATATAATCTATAGGGGGGTTTGTAACCTGGGCGAATTTTTGTTTGAAATAGTTGAACAAAAGCTGGGGGTGCTCAGATAATACAGCAATAGGAGTATCTATACCCATTGAACCCATAGGCTCTTTTCCGTTTTCAGCCATATAAGCGATTACTTTTTCCAGTTCTTCCTCAGTATAGCTAAAAACCTGCTGGTTTCTATGAAGATCCTCAAAATTCATCTTTTTTCCGCCGTAAGGCTGCTTTATGTCTTTTAGTGTCAGCCGGTTGTGTTCCACCCATTCTGCAAAAGGCTTGCTCTTATATGCTGCAGACTTGATCTCATTATCAGAAATTACCCGTCCTTCTTTTGTGTTTACCAATAATATTCTTCCTGGCTGAAGACACCCCTTTTTTATAACTATATCCGGTGGTACATCTATTACGCCCGTTTCTGATGCCATAATTATACGATCATCTTTTGTCAATAAATAGCGGGCGGGTCTTAATGCGTTTCTATCAACCGTCACACCTATTTTGACACCATCTGTAAAGGCAATGGTTGCAGGACCGTCCCATGGCTCAATAACTCTTGCTAAATATTCATAGAATGCTCTTTTTTCACTATCCATATTTAAATTATTCTGCCAGGCTTCAGGAATAAGCATCATCATAGAGTTCTCCATGGAATGCTCATTTGCTATAAATAGCTCCAGGGCATTATCCAAGGCTCCAGAGTCACTTCCACCCGGTTCAATAATTGGAAGTATCTTACTAAAATCGTCTCCGAAGGTCTGTGATTGCATAACACCCTCTCTGGCGTTCATCCAATTAATATTTCCTCTTATTGTATTAATTTCTCCGTTATGTGCAATGTAACGAAAGGGCTGTGCAAGCTTCCATGAAGGGAAAGTATTTGTGCTGTATCTCTCATGCACAATTACAATTGAAGTCTTTACGCTTTCATCCAAAAGGTCTGTGTAAAATTCCTCAAGCTTGTACCCTAATATCTGTCCCTTATATATAATAGTTGCGGAAGAAAATGAGCATATATAAAAACTTTCTGTATATGGCTTTTTAGCATCATCTATTATTTTCTGAACACGTTTTCTTATAATTAAAAGCTTTCTTTCAAAAGCTCCCTCATCCTGACCGTTTCTGTCTATAAAAACTTGAGCAACTATAGGTCTCGTTGCTCTTGCAGACTCACCGCAAGCATTTGCATTTACAGGGACTTCTCTCCAGCCTAATAGTTTTTGCTGCTCTTCCGTTATTACTCTTTCCAGAATTCCTTCACAAAACAAACGGGCATTTGGTTCCCTGGGAAGAAAAGTCATGCATACAGCATATTCTCCCGGCTTTGGAAGCTCAATACCTAATTTTTCAGTCTCTTTCCTAAAAAATTCATGTGGTATTTGAAGGAGTATTCCTGCTCCATCACCGGTAGCGGCATCTGCACCTACTGCACCTCTATGCCTCAGACTCTTTAATATCTGAAGTCCCTGCTTTAGGATACTATTACTTTTTTCTCCTTTAATATTTGCGATAAATCCAACACCGCAACTGTCTTTTTCCATGTCAGGATTGTACAGGCCTTGTTTCTCATATGCTCCATATCTTACCATAGCTTTATTCCTTCCTTCTATTACAAATTCTACTGTAATCTAAATGTTAATGATAAAAAATACTGGTTTTGTATATGATTAGTTTTTAAAATCAACTTGGTATTTTAAAAAAAAAGCAACCCAGTAAGTGTACAGGTTTACTTTCATTATTCAAAGTTTTAATATTCACTTTTCCACAGACTAATTCAAATAAAATTTGTAGAATATTGTGTATAATAATACAATAAATTACGATAATATTCAATAGCATTTTTAATTTTCCATTATTTTTTAATAACGTTATTTGGATAAGTGTCATAAATACTAGCGAGAGTAGAATAATGGTAATATAGTACAATTCCATATATTGCATAAAAATTCGAACTTTTATAAATAATGACTTGCTTTTTTTAAAATGTTGCAATATAATAATTAACAATTAGTTATTCGGATAGGATACTGAGAAATAATATATCTTGTGTATAAAATACTATTTTTTTAATTTGAAGAAAAATAAATATAGTAAAGTAAATATAGTGTTTTAGACTATATAAGATGGCAATGGCGTCACAATTTGTTTTGTTGCGCCATTTTTTTATCCGAATACTTTTAATTTTAACTTGAGAGTAGGTGAATTATTAACTTATATTACTAGTTTGATTTGCAGCATATTAACAATTTCGAATGTATTAGAGGGGGATTTATAATGAAAAAAAAGAGTTTAGCATTATTCGTATGTATAATAATGATTGCAGCTATATTTACAGGCTGCGCATCAAAGACACCGGCAGCAGGTGCAGAACAACCGGCAGCAAAATCTGACACTGTCAAAATAGGTGCAATATTGCCTATGACCGGTGATGTTGCGACTTTTGGTGAATCCAGCAAGAATGCAATAGCTCTTGCAGTTGAGGAAGTCAACTCAAAGGGCGGCATACTTGGAAAAAAAGTAGAAGTTATATATGAGGACGACTCAAATACACCTTCAAACTCAGCAAACGCAATTCAAAAGCTAATAAGCAACGATAAGGTTGTCGCAGTTATAGGCTCTGTTTCCAGCAAATGCAGTATTGCAATGGGACCAATCGCTACCCAGAACAAGATACCGATGATTAGTTCTACATCGACAAACCCGAAGGTTACGACAGATGGCGGCGAATATGTTTTCAGAGCATGCTTTATCGATCCCTTCCAGGGAACTGTTATAGCTAAATTCTCTACTGAGACATTAAAAGCCAAAACTTCAGCCGTTCTTTATGATGTAAGCAATGACTACTCCACGGGTCTTGCAGATTACTTCAAAGCGGGCTTTGAAAAGCAGGGCGGCAAAGTTCTCGCTATGGAAAGCTACAATGGTGGTGACCAGGACTTCAATGCTCAATTGACTAAAATTAAGCCTATGAATCCTGAAGTTATCCTTCTGGCAGATTATTACAATACAGTCGGCTTGATTGCAAAGCAGGCTAGAGCACTGGGCATCACAGCAACATTCGTCGGCGGCGACGGCTGGGATTCAGCAGATCTTTACAAGGTTGGCGGAGATGCTATAGATGGCGGTTACTTCTCCAACCACTACTCCGCAGATGATACTGCTCCACTAGTTGTAGAGTTCAGAAAGAACTATGAAACTAAGTATGGCAAAACGCCGGATGCACTTGCTGGCTTAGGGTATGACGCAGCAAAAATTCTCTTTGCTGCAATAGAAAAAGCTGGCAGCACTGACGGCACAAAGATAAAAGATGCTATGCAGGCAACAGATATCGAGGTTGTATCCGGCAAGATCACATTTGATCAGGACCGGAACCCTATAAAGAGTGCTGTTATGATCAAAGTTGTGAAAGACAAGTATGAGTTCGCTGCAAAGGTTAACCCATAATTCATAAATAAGATAAAAAGAAAATTACTTTGGTGAGGGAGTCTTTCCCTCACCAAAGCATGTTTTTATAACATTAGTATCATATTTATATTTTGAAAGATAGGAGGCAACTATATGTCGCTGATTCAACAGTTAATCAACGGACTTGCTCAGGGCAGTGTTTATGCACTTATCGCAATAGGCTACACAATGGTATATGGTATCATTAAGCTTATAAACTTTGCTCATGCAGATATATATATGATTGGTGCATTTATTGGGTATTTTTTGGTAACAGTATTTAAAGTACCTTTTTTACCGGCATTATTGTTAGCAATGGGTGGCTGTGCAATTCTGGGGATGGCAATAGAAAAAATTGCATACAAACCTTTGAGAAAATCGCCAAGAATTGTTCTTCTAATAACAGCAATGGCAATGTCGCTTATATTAGAACACGGCATGGCTACAGTCGTTGTAGGGCCGAACCCCAGACCGTTTCCTGAATTATTCAAGATCAACATCATCCATCTAGGTCCGGTACAGATTAATAATGTGCAGATTATTAATCTCACTGTAGCTGTAATCCTTGTTTTGATTCTTCAATATGTAGTTTATAAAACAAAGACAGGAAAAGCCATGAGAGCGACTTCATTTGATATGGAAGCTGCGCAGCTTATGGGTATTAATATTAATAATGTCGTATCAATAACGTTTGCAATCGGTTCATCTCTTGCAGGAGCGGCGGGTGTTCTTGTAGGTATGATGTACCCGAGGATAGACCCCTATATGGGGATGATGCCGGGGCTAAAGGCGTTTATTGCAGCAGTTCTCGGCGGTATCGGCGTTCTACCGGGGGCAATGCTAGGAGGTATATTTATCGGTTTGTGTGAAACCTTTACTAAAGCATACTTATCAACAAAGATGTCAGATGCCATCGTTTTCTCACTATTAATTATCATATTAATCTTTAAGCCTGCCGGACTCTTAGGCAAGGCGACAAGAGAGAAAGTGTAGGTGGTGGATATGAAGCAGCATATAAAAAACCTTCTTATAGGATTCATTGTCGCAGTTATAGGTTATATATTACTTAGCTTCCTTATTAATTCAAAAATACTTAACGATTTCTATATTCGAATACTCATGATGATAGGTATCAACATAGTTCTTGCGACTGCTTTAAATCTGGTTATAGGGTTTACAGGGCAGCTTGTACTTGGCTTCGCAGGTTTTATGTCTGTAGGCGCTTACATGTCGGCTGTAATGACGATGAAATTACAGCTTCCGTTCCTTGCGGCGCTCATTATTGGCGGATGCATGGCAGCTATTTTCGGATTGATTGTCGGTGTCCCAACACTCAGACTTAAAGGTGACTATTTGGCAATCACAACACTGGGGTTTGGGGAAATTATCAGAGTATTGATCGTTAATATTGACTATTTAGGCGGACCCAGAGGTTTGCCGGCAATACCCAAATATACAACCTATACATGGGTATATGTAATTTGTATTATTTCGGTGTTGATTATTTATTACATCATCCATTCGGTTCACGGCCGTGCAATGATATCAGTGCGGGAAGATGAGATTGCCGCAGAATCAATGGGTATCAACACAACTGTTTCTAAGATCTCCGCTTTTATCATAGCGGCATTTTTCGCAGGTATTGCAGGAGGGCTATATGCGCATTTCTTAATGTTCATAGATCCAAAGTCCTTTGACTGGTTAAAGTCCTTCGAAATCGTAACTTTTGTTGTTGCCGGCGGTATGGGAAGCTTAACAGGCTCGATACTTTCTGCGGGATCATTGACACTGTTACCAGAAATTTTGAGATTATTCGGCTTTTCAAAATATAGGATGCTGCTTTATGCGATACTTTTACTCGTACTGATGCTTTTCAGGCCCCAGGGTCTTATGGGCAGCAAAGAGTTATCACTTAAAATATTCAGCAACCTGGGCTTTAAGAAGGCTGGAGGTGAAAAATAATGGCATTATTGGATGTTAATAATTTGACCATAAAATTCGGCGGATTGGTTGCAGTATCCGATTTTAATGTTAAGATTGAAAAGAATGACCTGATAGGGCTCATCGGTCCTAATGGTGCCGGTAAAACTACCGTGTTCAACATGCTGACAGGTGTATATCTGCCCACAGAAGGCGATATTAAGGTTGAAGGAAAAAGTATCGTAGGGATGAAGCCTTATGAGATTACAAAGAAAAAACTTGCAAGAACCTTTCAAAATATACGGTTGTTCAAATCGATGTCTGTAATTGACAACGTAAAGTTGTCATATAATTTTCAGATCAAATACGGCTATTTTGATACAATCTTAAGAACTCCAAAGTTCTTTAAGCTTGAGGAAGAGATCGAAAAAAAGTCAATTGAGCTTCTTAAGATTTTCAAGCTGGACGATAAAGCGCAGGAGCAGGCAAAAAATCTGCCTTATGGGGAACAGAGAAGACTTGAGATTGCACGTGCTATGGCAGCCAACCCTAAGCTTTTGATGCTGGATGAGCCTGCAGCCGGCATGAATCCACAAGAAACTCAAGACCTGATGAAACTGATCAAGTGGATCAGAGACCATTTTGATTTGACCATACTGCTTATAGAGCATGATATGAAGCTGGTTATGGGTATTTGTGAAAAGATCGTTGTTCTCGACTATGGTAAAATTATTGCCAAGGGAACGCCGGAAGAGATCCGGAAAAATCCGAAAGTAATTGAAGCTTACCTGGGAGAGGAGAGTGCAGTTGATGCTTAAAGTGAAGGACTTGAATGTATTCTATGGAGCTATTCATGCTCTGAAGGATATCAGTATAGAAGTAAACGAAGGTGAAATCGTAACACTGATAGGAGCAAACGGTGCCGGAAAGACATCAACCTTAAGAGCCATTTCCGGTTTGGAAGCGCCTAAATCAGGAGAAATTTTCTACAATGGTACCTCACTAAAAAACGTACCGGCCTATAAATTGCTAAGCATGGGAATTGCCCATGTGCCGGAAGGGCGGAGAATATTTGCCAATCTGACGGTAATGGAAAACCTTGAGTTGGGTGCCTTTAACAGAAAAGATAAGGATGGAATAAAGAAAGATTTTAATATGATTTTTGACAAGTTTCCCAGACTCAAGGAAAGGACCTGGCAGCAAGCCGGAACACTATCCGGAGGAGAGCAGCAGATGCTGGCAACCGGTAGGGCACTTATGAGCAGACCAAAGTTAATCCTTATGGATGAGCCCTCTATGGGTCTTTCGCCTCTGCTTGTCCGTGAAATATTCACCATCATCGAAGAAATAAACAAGACGGGAACAACAGTACTCTTGGTTGAGCAGAATGCCCACATGGCATTATCTATCGCGCATAAAGCATATGTCCTCGAAACAGGGAAAATTGTACTTGCAGGGTCATCTGATGAGCTTCTGCATAATGAAGCTGTCAGACATGCTTATTTAGGAGAATAGAAAATTATAGTTGACAAAGGCCCAAAAATATTATAAAATTAAAAACGTTGTTGTACTTGGGCCTTTAGCTCAGTTGGTTAGAGCAACCGGCTCATAACCGGTTGGTCCGGGGTTCGAGTCCCTGAAGGCCCACCATATTGCCTTGGTAGCTCAGTCGGTAGAGCAGAGGACTGAAAATCCTCGTGTCGGTGGTTCGATTCCGCCCCAAGGCACCATATTCAATGTTCAACGTAGTAAAGTAACTACGTTTTTTTATTTTTTGTCAAAAAAGATTATGTACAACACCGAACTCGTCTTTTATACTTGTCCGCTTCTTTTGTAAAAGAATGTTTTTACTGATTCCAGCTTATACCGCTGTGGAAGTATTATCTGCTCAGTGCTGCCTACAAATAATACACCGTTGCTGTTCAATGATTCCCTGAATTTATAGTACATTACTGATTTAGCTTCCTCTGTGAAGTAAATCATTACATTCCTGCATATTATAAGGTCGCAGTTTTCGGGGTACTTATCATTCAAAAGGTTGTGATGTTTAAATTCTATACAATTCTTTATCTTATCACTTATTTTGTAGCTTTCCCCTACCTTTGTGAAAAAGCTGCTTACAAAATCATTTGGAAGGTTTACCAGACTCTTAGATATATATGTACCGTTCTTTGCTTTACTCAAAGCACCATCGTCTATATCTGTCGCAAGTATTTTCAGGCTGCTAAGATCCACGAATCTGCTCATCAGCATAGCAAGCGAGTATGGCTCTTCTCCTGTAGAACAAGCAGCGCTCCATATTTTAGGTCTTTTATTAAGCTTCATAAGATTTGGCATTATTTCTTTTTCGAGCAGCTCCCATTGTGTGGGATTTCTATAAAACTCAGATACATTTATTGTAAGATAATTGATAAACTCATCATATATTTTTGGATTCTGCTTAAGCTCCTTAAAATATAAATCATAATCGTCATAGTTGTTCCTATGAATAAGCGAGTCAATTCTTCTTTTCATCTGTCGTTCCTTGTAGCTGGACAAATCAATACCGGTAAGCTTTAATACCTTTTCTTTGAAATCATCATAATTAATTAGCATTTTAATTCTCCTTAAGCTATAATTTCATGTAATTTTTGTATTAACTTAAAATAAATAGAAGTATATGGTAATGTATTATAGTATCACAGATATAATTCTAACATAACGCAAAAAGAAAAAAAAGTCGTGATATTATTCAATATCACGAAAATATAATGTAAAGGGGGTCTCAATGTATTTTGTGAGGTCAATATATATTGTTGACAATACAAAAATAATTATACATAAAAAATAAAAAAATCCTTCTTTTTTAAAGAAGGATTTTTTCTATTACTCTTCGGTTTTTTCAATAAGCTCTTTTATGCTTAAGCTCATTTTCTTTTCCTCAGGTTTTATTTCCATTATTTTTGCTTTCACAATATCACCGGTGTTTAATGCATCTGCCGGTTTAGAAATTCTCTTATCGGATATTTGTGATATATGAACAAGACCGTCTATACCTGACTCAATCTCTACAAAGGCTCCAAAGTTTGAGAATCTCAGTACCTTTACTTCTACTATGTCTCCTACCTTATATTTGTCTTCTACAGTCTTCCATGGTTCAGGTAATGTCTGCTTAAGTCCAAGGGATATTTTCTTCTTTTCCTTGTCCACTGAAAGTACCACTACTTCAACCTTTTGTCCGGGCTTTACAACCTCAGAAGGATGCTTTACCCTTGACCAGGACAGTTCAGATATATGTATGAGTCCATCGACTCCTCCAATATCTACAAAAGCGCCAAAATCAGTGAGCCTTTTTACCTCTCCTGTCAATTTCTGTCCGGCTTCGATACTTTCCCAAACTGCTTTTTCTTTAATTTCCTGTTCTTTTTTCAGAAGTACTTTTCTTGATACAATGATTTTTCTCTTTTCGGGATCATATTCGATTACGCTTACCATTACTTTTGTATTAACATAGCCGCTCAAGTCCTCAGAATATCTTATGTCAAACTGGGATGCCGGCATAAATGCCCGGATACCCATAAGCTCAACTATCGCTCCGCCTTTAACAATTTCCTTCACATAACCTTCAATAGGAGACTTTTCATTAAATGCTTCCTCAACCTTTTGCCAGTTCTTTTCCGCATCAAAAAGCTTCTTTGAAAGCACAACATTGCCTTCTCCATCATTGATGTTAACTACTACTACTTCGAGTTCATCGCCTACTTTTACCAGGTCCTTGAGGTTAACATCCGGCTCCCAGGTATAGTCTTCCTTCTTTATTATACCGTCAGACTTATATCCAATGTTGACCATGACCTCATCATCCGTAACTATTATTACGGCTCCATTTACGGTGTCACCTGGGTAAACAGCTTTCATGGTCTTCTCATATTCTTCCATCATATTTTGCTGATTATCCATTTCACTTTCTTGATTCTCCAAAGCATTTTCTTGATTTTCCATCACGTTGCCATTAATCTCTTGCATCTTTCTGATAACCTCCTTAATTATCCAATCAGGTGTGGATGCACCCGCAGTAATGCCAACCTTTCTAAATTTCTTCAGCGCATCAGTGGGCAAATCTTCTACTTTCTCAATATAATAAGCACTATCGCAGTTCTCCTTGCATATTTGATAAAGCTTATTTGTATTGGAGCTCTCCCTGCTTCCGATTACAATCATGCAATCAACAGTCCTTGAAAGCTGTTCCGCTGATTCCTGCCTTTTCTCGGTTGCGCCGCAAATAGTGTTAAATATTATTGCATCTTTATACTTTTTTTTAATAGCATCCACTACTCTGTCCCAAATTTTTTTTGTAATTGTAGTTTGTGCAACTAAACATATTTTATCATATATAGGAAGTTTGTCTACTATTTTTTCATCATCCAGTATATGGGCCGTATAATCACACCATCCGTTTGTTCCAATAACTTCCGGATGGTTTTTGTCCCCAACAATTACTATTTTATATCCCATTTGATAATAATCCCTGACTTTTTTATGTACTGCCAGAACATCAGGACAAGTACAGTCAATATACTTAAACCCTTTCTCGATAAAAGCTCTGTACACATCCTCCGCAATTCCGTGAGATCGAATTATAATTTCTGCTTTTTCATCTTTTATCCAATCGATCTCTTCTATAGAATTAACACCCATCTCTTCAAGCTTGTCTGTCACCTGTTTGTTGTGTATAAGCGGTCCATAAGTAAAAATCTTTCTGTCATGTTCATTTTCTACTTCCATAAAGGCTTTATCTACTGCTCTTTTTACACCAAAACAAAAGCCTGCATTTTCATCAAGAATTATTTCCATTTTCGGTTTCCCTCTTAAGTTCATTAATTTTATTCATAATATCAATGCTTATTTTAATATATTCTTCATTTAAGAGCTTTCTTTCATAGTAATCAGTAAGCTCAATTGGCTTTCCTATTATTACCTTTGTTCTTCTGAAAAATTTATAACTACTTATAATTGCCACAGGTACAACCGGAACCTTTGACTTTACAGCAAGCATTGCAATTCCGGGCTCAGCCAGCACCTCACTGGTTTTGTTCCTTGTGCCTTCCGGAAAAAGAGCAAGCACCTTTCCGCTGCCAAGCAGTTTAAGCGAGTTTTTTATACTTTTAATATCAGCTTCCCCTCTTTTTATTGGAAAAGCACCCAGTGCATTAAACAAACCTCTCAGCAATATGTTCCTGAATAATTCAGCCTTTGCCATAAAGTACATTCTGTGAGGAAGTGAAATGCCTACAAATATTGGATCTATCATATTAATATGATTTGCACAGGCAATATATGCACCTCCTTTTGGAACATTTTCAGTGCCTATTACTCTGTAATTATAAAAAAACAAAAATATCGGTATCAGTACTGCTCTGGCAAAGCTATACAACATACATCCCCCCCCTTTCACTATATATTGGAAATAACCTCTTCAAGGACTTCTTCTATGCTTTTCCCTGTGGTATCAATTATTATTGCGTCATGAGCTGCTTTCAAAGGAGATTCGCTTCTTGTAGTATCTATATGATCTCTATTCATTATCTGAGATTTTATATCATTAATATCAGCAGCATAGCCCTTCTGCTTCAATTCATTATACCTTCTTTCCGCTCTCTCATCAGCAGAAGCAGTAATAAAGAATTTTGTATCGGCTGAAGGGAAAATGACTGTACCTACATCACGTCCATCCATTACAACATTTTTATCTCTTGATATCTTCCTCTGCAGCTCAACCATAAGCTTTCTAACCTCTGGTATTGCAGCAATATAAGAAACATTCCTGCTTACATATTCTTCTCTTATTTCGGAATTTGCAGACTTTCCGTCAATAAAAATACTATTTTCCCTGAAATCAATAACTGTTTCTTTAGCTATATTAATGATGCTGTCTAATTCCTTAAGCGGAATATTTTCTCTTAGTACCTTCAATGTGAGCGCTCTGTACATTGCCCCTGAGTCAATATATGTGTAGCCTATACTATCTGCCAGCCTTTTGGCAATGGTGCTCTTCCCTGCTCCTGCAGGCCCGTCCATAGCTATGACCTTATAATCCATCCCGGGTGTCCCCCTAAACTTGTAAATTAGAAAATACTTTTTTGCATTTACAAATATAATTTTACCAGAATGCTTTTCAAAATAAAAGTTTATTTCAGTCTTACACGATCAACCATAACCAGGTTACTATTTATATATATCAGTTTTCCAAGTTCAGGCACAGTTATATTACCAGACAAAGCTGTTATCTTCAGTATAGCAGTATCGTTATATTCCGCACCGCTTACCTCTATAACATCGCTGTCTTTAACCTGAAGCTTAATAGATTGACTACTGGGAGCCTTTATTCTATTTCCATTCACATAAAAAACCAGGGGCTTTAAAGTTTTATTATTTTCAATAGAAATCTCAATTTCCCCTTTTTTTATATAGAGCTGGCTGTCAGCAATAGATCTGCCCTCCAGTTTATCTGTCCTGCTTATAAAAGTTTTCGCTGTCTCGTTTAAAAGCAAAAACTGAGATATTATAAGCGCAGAAAAAAGCAAGATAAGCCCTTTATTAATTGTAATGTTTATTCTGTCCCACCATCCGTTAAAACCGCTATTCAATTTGGTCCCTCCCTATAAAATATATATCTATATATAGATATTTCCTTTTTCGGGAGGTATTTATTCAGTTGGTGCCTCGAAAAGTATATCACCTCTTATGCAGGCAAGGCACCAAACAGATGAAGTGCTTTTTAACACTTGAATTCAAGATATCAGTTGTGTTAAAAAGCACTAAGCATTCAAACCTGCTGCATAACCTGTAGAAAATGCAATTTGCAGATTGAAGCCACCGGTAAAAGCATCAAGATCAACTACTTCTCCGGCAAAATATAAGCCTTTGACAAGCTTTGACTCCATTGTCTTAGGATTTATTTCTTTGAGATTAATGCCGCCGGAAGTAACTATAGCCTCTTCAATAGGTCTTGTACCTGTTATTGTAACAGTAAAACCTTTTAAAAGCTTTACCATATCTCCTCTTTCTTTCTTTGTGATCTGATGCACTTCTTTTGACTCATCTATGCCGGATAGAGCGGTAATAACAGGTATAAGCTTTTGTGGAAGCAGCTCGTCAAGAGAGTTCTTGAACTGTTTGTTGGTATTTTTCTCAAAATCACGTATTATCCTTTTATCAAGGTCTTCTTCCGAAAGAGCAGGTTTAAGGTCAATGCTTACTTTTATCTCCTTATTTTTTCTAAGGTAATCTGAAATATAAAAGCTTGCAGAGAGTATTATAGGGCCCGATAGTCCATAATGGGTGAAAAGCATTTCTCCAAAATCTTCGTAGACCTTTTTCCCATCAGCAATGGCTTTTATTGAGACATTTTTCAGTGACAGCCCCTGTAAGTCCTTTATAAATTGTTCTCTTGCTACAAGCGGTACTAATGAAGGCATAAGCTCTTTAATGCTATGGCCTGCTCTTCTTCCAATGGAATAACCATCACCGGTTGATCCGGTCAGTGGATACGATACCCCGCCTGTGCAAACAATTACTGAACTGCATTCTATAGCCCGCCCATTGTCAAGCAGAACTCCTTTTACAGCGCCATTTTCCTGACTGATGCTCATAAGTTTGCTGTTAAGCTTTATTTCTACCTTATATTTATGTAAGTACTTTTCCAAGGCTTTTATTACATCACTTGACTTATCAGATTCAGGAAAGACTCTTCCCCCTCTCTCTATCTTAGTTTTAAGTCCGAGCGATGCAAGAAGCTCAATAAGATCATTATTAGAAAAATTATTAAAGGCACTGTAAAAGAATTTGGAATTTTTCGGTATATTCTTCATAAATTCGTCAAAATCCGCTGAATTGGTTACGTTACACCTGCCTTTTCCTGTAATAAACAGTTTCTTTCCAAGCTTCTCATTTTTTTCTACCAGTATTGTCCTTCTTCCCATTGAAGCTGCTGTACCTGCTGCCATCATTCCCGAAGGGCCTCCTCCAATAACTAATACATCATATTTCAAAGAAATCATCCTTCCTGATTCTTTTTTCTATACTTCCCTTAAGTGGTTGGTATCATTCAGGCATATTATTACAGGCTTTTCCGGCGCATCCTCCGGAAAGTCTATAATTGAGATGGAGGTATTATCTATTCTGAATTTGGTATAATTTTTGATATCAATTCCCAATATTTTTATTATAGCAGCCTTAATGGTAATACCATGGGATACTATCAATATATTTTTGCCTTTGTGTTCACTTACTATTTCCATAATAGCACTATATGTACGTTTTGTAAGCTCAGAAAAAGTTTCTGCACCAGGCAGCTTGAAATTTGCAGGGTCTTCCTTATAAGCCCTGAAATGCTCGCTGTATTTTTCCCGAATATCGCTAATTGTCATACCTTCCCATGGTCCTAAATTTATTTCATGATATTTCTCGGATTTAATAATCCCGCACTTTTTGTGCCCCGTTGCAATGGAAGCAGTCATCACAGCTCTTTTCATGCTGCTGGAATAAACAAAATCTATGTCTTCACAAACAAGCCTTTCGGCTAAAAGTTCTGCTTGCCTTATACCGTCAGCACTGAGTTCTATATCTGTGCTTCCCTGTACCTTGCTGGCCTTATTCCACTCAGTTACTCCGTGTCTTATAAGATAAATCCTGGTCACTCTATCCCCCCTCATTTTCCCATATTATTATAACACATTATGACAAATTCTAAAAAAGAAAGGGAGAGTCTTTATAAGACCTCCCATTTTTATGTAGCACTATATTTATTCATCCTTGTCTTTTAAAAAGATGTTATATTTTTTCCATATATCCTCCAGACTTGCAAAGGAGGCTGATATATTCTGTTTCTCATGTATGCCTACCGCTACTATGATTGCATTCAGTACACTCATAGGTGCTACTATCGAGTCTACAAATGATTCCATGTTGCTTTTAGCAATAAGTGTGTAGTCAGCTCTAGAACATAGAGGAGATAGCATGCTGTCTGTAACTGCAATTGCTTTGGCTTCTTTTGATTTTGCATACTCCAAAGCTTTTACTGTCCTCGCTGAGTATCTTGGAAAAGCTATAGTAATAATAAGATCATCTTTATTTATTCTGAAAAGTTGTTCAAATATATCTCCGATTGTATATGTTACAACATGAACATTATCTCTAATGAGGTTAAGATAAAATCCTAGAAATTCTGCAAGTGCGGTAGAACTTCGCAAACCAAGTATATATATACTTTTTGCTTCAGATATGCATTTTACTGCTTGCTCGAAGACTTTACCATCTATCTCTTCCATTGTTCCTCTTATATTTTCCATATCAGATTTCAGTATGTTCTTTAGTATACTGTCATTATTTGTATAGTCTGAGCTCATTTCAATTCTCTGAACTGTAGTGAGCTTAGTCTTGACCATTTCCTGAAGCTGCTTCTGAAGATCCGGATACCCAGTATAACCATTGGTGTTTGCAAATCTTACTACTGTGGATTCGCTTACTCCAACACTTTCTCCCAATTTCGCGGCAGTCATAAATGCAGCTTTATCGTAATTGCTCGTTATATATTGTGCAATTATCTTTTGTCCTTTACTCAGCTTATGGAAATTAGTCTGTATAACCCTCATTAAATCAATCGATTCACTCATAACAAATATCTCCAATTATAAATCTTATTTTTTTACTATTTCATATCCCATAGAAAGAGCCTTCCTGTTAAGCTCCTCTGTACCCTTTGGAACTCTATCCAGAACTGCCTTTTCTAGTGATTCATTGGATATCACTTTCGTTATTCCCACTATGGCACCAAGTGCGACTATATTAGTTACCATAGGCTTTCCTAATTCTTTGGCGGCTGTGTCAAGTATGGGCACACTGTATAACTTTTTATTTCCAATTGCTCCGGCATTAACAGAACTGTCTATAATAAGAACGCCATCATCTTTTAAGCCTTCACTGTACTGATCATAAGCCTTCTGAGTTAATGCAAGCAATATGTCACATTCTCTGACTTTAGGAAAATCTATGGCTTCACTTGATATAATTACTTCGGATTTGCTTGCGCCTCCTCTGGCTTCCGGCCCATAAGACTGTGTCTGAACTGCGTTCTTCCCATCGCTTATAGCACCTTCTGCAAGGATAATCCCTGCAAGCAGCAACCCCTGTCCGCCAGATCCGCTGAGCCTAATTTCATATTTTTCCATTACTATCTCTCCTTCTTCAATCTATCAATGATCTTTTGATACTCACTGGTATATTCCGGCTCTGGACTGTTTTTAAACTCGCCAATAAGGAATTTACCCTCAAGTGCTTCAGGAGATAATTTTGCTGCAGCCGAGATATTTACTGCATTATTTTTCTGCCATTCCATCATATTTACGGCGCTTCCCTTTTTGTTCTTTCTTCCATAATAGGTCGGACACATGCTCATAGCTTCAACAAGAGAAAAACCGTCATTATTCAGAGCGTTCTGGACAAGTGATATCAAGAGGTTTGCATGGTAAGCGGTAGCCCTTCCTACATAAGTAGCTCCGGCTGAAGCTGCAAGGTTGCATATATCAAAGGCTTTGTCAATATTTCCGTATGGAGCTGTAGTTCCCTTATCAAATTTAGGGGTTGTAGGGGAGTATTGACCTCCTGTCATACCATAAATATTGTTGTTATATACAATAGCAGTTATACCGATATTTCTCCTACATGCATGTATCAGGTGATTCCCGCCTATAGCACTTGAATCTCCGTCCCCCATAATAACTAATACTTTAATGTCCGGATTTGCCATTTTTATACCTGTAGCAAATGCCAGAGCACGTCCATGTGTAGTGTGAAGCGTATTGAAATCCAGGTATCCTGGTGCTCTTGATGAACAGCCTATACCAGATACAATACATACTTTATTTTTATCAAGACCAGCTTTTTCTATGGCCGCTGCTATTGATCTTGTGATAATTCCATGACCGCAGCCTGGGCACCATATTTGTGGAAGCTTATTGGCTCTAAAATAATTCTCTACTAAAGTACTGGGCATTTTATAGTACCTCCTCTATCTTCCGGATAATTTCTTCAGGATATATGATTTCACAACTAACCTTGTTTAATCTTTCAATTTTAGTTATGTTATTGCATATTCTTTCAACTTCAAGGACTAACTGCCCTAAATTCATTTCAGGTACCACTATAGTCTTAACCTTTTCAGCCAGTTCTCTAAGCCTTTTTTCAGGGAAAGGCCAAATGGTAATAGGTCTCATAATACCCACCTTTACACCCTTGCTGCGAAGAGTTTTCATTGCTGCTTTAGCTGATCTGGCTACACAACCGTATGACAATATTATAACTTCTGCATCCTCTGTATTTTCTTCTTCCCAGGATATAATATCATCTTTATGCATTTCTACTTTGTTGTAAAGTCTTCTTACCAGTTTATCAGCTACTGCTGTACTGTTGCTTGGAAAACCTGTTTCATCATGCACAAGACCAGTGACATGATATCTATAGCCTGTACAAAAATCAGCCATAGGAGGTACCAAGTCTTCTTCTGCCTTATATGGCAAATATTCCTCGCTGCTGCAGTCCGGTTTTTTTCTATCTATAATTTCAATTTCCTCTGGATCAGGTAACTGCACTTTTTCTCTCATGTGTCCAATAACTTCATCCATAAGAAGTATTACTGGAGTTCTATATTTTTCTGCCAGATTAAAAGCTCTTACTGTAAGATCAAAAGTTTCTCTAACAGACGATGGTGTAATAGCAATAACCGGCCGATCCCCATGAGTACCCCAACGGGCTTGCATTACTTCTCCCTGAGCCGGTGACGTAGGCATACCTGTGCTTGGGCCTCCTCTTTGGACATTTACTATTACACAAGGTACTTCTGCTATTGCAGCGTAACCTATATTTTCCTGTTTTAGTGAAAATCCCGGACCGCTGGTTGCTGTCATAACCTTAAGCCCTGTGAGTGAAGCTCCTATAATAGCAGCCATTCCACCAATTTCATCTTCCATCTGCATGAACTTTCCACCTACCAAAGGCAGCTTTTCTGCAGATAATTCAGCCATTTCCGTAGATGGTGTAATTGGATACCCTGCATAAAATTTCATTCCGGCAGCAATTGCACCTTCAACGCAAGCTTCATTTCCTTGCATTAACCTAACCTTGCTTTTCATTTTTTTTCCTCCCCAAATATATTGCATAATCCGGACATCTGAGTTCACACATGCCGCATTGTGTACATTTATCAACGTCAGTCACTACTACCTTTTCATTTTCAAGTGCCAGTACTTTCATAGGACAAAAGGCGACACAAATACCGCAGCCTTTACACCATGCAGGTTTAATTACTAATTTTTCGTTTGCTATTTCCCCTGCCTTGACATCCTTCTTTTCCATTATTTCATGACCTCCAAAATATTCTTTTGGGACAATGCAATTTTTATTTCATTTTTGGACCCAAAACAAAAATTCTGCAATTTTCCCTTCATTTTTTAGTATATATTATAATATTATCTAATGCAATATTGAAAACTAAATATTTTACATAATATTGCTAAGTTTTTTTGAGGTCTTACCATTATGATACTAAGTTTCAATATATATGCAAATCACCGGTTTCAAATTCTACATATAATAAAAAAAAGTGGGGTAGTATACATAATTTTCTTATGTATACCGCCACGCTTTAAGTCTGTCTATCTCCTTATAATCTGTGAGGTCAACATGTAAAGGAGTTATTGAGGCAAATCCGTTTCTTACAGCATAAATATCGGTGTCCTCCCCAAGCTCATCTTCAATAAGCTCCCCGGCAAGCCAGTAATAACTGTCTCCCCGGGGATCCTTACGTTCTTCAAAATTGTTACTATACTTCTTCACCCCTAGTTTGGTTATCTTTATTCCCCTTAATACATTTTCATTTTCTAATTCTGGAATGTTTATATTGAGCAATATGTTGGTTCCCATTGCATTCTCCAGTACTTGTTCTACTATGCTCACAGCTACCTCCGCAGCAATGGAAAAATCGGCTTCACCATGTTTTGCGTAGGAAACTGCTATTGCGGGTATGTCAAATATTGAACCTTCAATAGCTGCTGAAACAGTCCCTGAATATATTATATCCGTACCGAGGTTTTCACCATTGTTTATTCCTGAAACAATAAGATCAGGCCGCTCTGTAAGCAGTGTCTCAATCCCTATCTTTACGCAGTCTGCAGGTGTGCCGTTGACCCACCACGCATCTATATCCAAATCATAAAACTTAATCTTCCTGCATCTTAAAGGTTGGTGTATGGTTATAGCGTGACCTACCGCACTTTGCTCGTTTTCAGGCGCTACGACAGTAACCTTGCCTAGTCTTGTCATTCTCTTCGCAAGTTCGTATATTCCATTTGAATAAACCCCATCATCATTAGTAACAAGTATTTTCAATTTATATGTCCTCCTGTCAATGTTTATTTGAATGTCTATTTGGTTATACTAAATTCAGTTTGTTCTGTGCAGGTGATAAAATGATACAAATAGATGATGCAGGAAGCGGCAGCCTTGTAGGAGGCACCTGCATTGGTGTCCTGAGATGCGAAACAGGGGAATTCTACTACGAAATACTTCCTGTTCACTTGTTCAGTGAAGCCAATTTCAAAAATAAAACGTATATATATTATACAACAGAAGTTATAAAAAATGCTTTCAAAAAGCTTTCTGTAAATAAAAGAGAGAAAATACTTATCTGCCAGGGTTATATGTTTGAAGATGCCAGAAAATATCTTACCCAGGAAAATTTTAACTTTGCTAGCACCAAAATAGAAGAACCGCTTCAATCCCTTATAGAGAAAACCTTTGAAGATTATACCATAGCTCTGGGCTTACCAAAGGATTTCATAACATATACAAAGTATCCCTTTCATTTTCATAGATTGCTGAAATGGGTATATGCAGACTATGAAAACCGCATAAAGCTTTGTAAGACAGGTTGGAAAAGCTGGCACAAATATTCTGATATCGAAGTAGATATATATTATGACACATTATATAAAAGCAATTATATCTGTCTTAGGTGCGGCAAAAAAATACCTGACAACTCCAATGTAAAAATTATTAAATTCTTTTCAAACAGGATTAATTACGTATATATACATACGCACTGTTGATCTGAGACTGGTTTCGCGTTTCGCGTGTTAAGCTAACCTCTGGAGCACTTTATTAGAACAGCCATGTCATAGATGTATTCTACAACATGGCTGCTGTTTTTAACTATACCGGATAGGTTTTATCAGTCTTATCTGCAAGGTTACTGTCTATAGCGTATTTTTTCGCCTGCCTGTCTTTGAAGTACTTAATGGCTACCGGCGGGAAAAGCGCATAGCTTAGTACATCCTCTTCCTGCTCATAATATTCCTTCATTTCCGACTTTACCGATTCCAGCTGGGGTTCAAGCAAGTCTGCAGGTCTGCAGGTTATAACTTCTTCGTCCCCTATAATTGTCTTCTTTATTTCCTCAGAAATTGGAATGCTTGGCTTTCCGTATTTCCCTTTGACATAGTCTTTTATCTCATTAGGTATCATCTTATATCTGCTTCCCGATATAACATTGAAAACTGCCTGGGTGCCTACGAATTGACTGGAAGGTGTTACAAGAGGCGGGAATCCTAAATCCTCTCTGACCCTCGGCACTTCTTTAAGCACCTCGTTATATTTATCCATAGCGTTAGCCTGTTTAAGCTGCGACATAAGGTTTGACAGCATTCCTCCAGGTACCTGGTAGGACAGTACGTTGGTATCTACATTAAATACATTTGGACTCAGTAAACCGTTAGCCATATATTTTTCTTTTATTCCTTTGAAGTACTCAGTAATCGAACACAGTAACTCCAGATCAAGACCAGTATCATATTCTGTACCCTTAAGAGTAGCAACCATTGGTTCGGTCGGCGGCTGTGATGTCCCAAGCCCAAACGGAGACATAGCAGTATCAATTACATCTACACCTGCCTCTATAGCTTTTAAATATGTCATGTCCGTCATTCCGCTTGTAAAATGCGTATGCAGCTGTATCGGTATGCTTATATTTTTCTTTAATGCTTTAATAAGCTCATATCCGTAATATGGGGTTAATATACCCGACATATCCTTTATACAAAGTGAGTCACAACCCATATTCTGAACCTTTTTTGCAAGGTCTACATAAAGCTCAATGTTATGTATTGGACTGGTAGTATAAACAACTGTTCCTTGAGCATGTCCGCCATACTTTTTAGTGGCTTTAACTGCTGTTTCAATATTTCTCAAGTCATTCAAAGCATCAAATATTCTTATTATATCTATGCCATTTTTTATGGAGAGTCTGACAAACTCCTCCACTACATCGTCGGGATAGTTCTTATATCCAAGAATATTCTGCCCTCTAAGGAGCATCTGCAGCTTTGTGTTTTTAAGCTTCGACTTAATCACACGAAGTCTTTCCCATGGATCTTCATCAAGAAATCTGAGACACGAGTCGAAGGTAGCACCTCCCCACATCTCCAAGGAATGATATCCAACCTTATCCATCAGCTCAATGATCGGCAGCATTTCATCTGTTCTCATTCTTGTCGCTATAAGAGACTGGTGACCGTCTCTTAATATAGTCTCAGTTATTTTAACCTTTTTCATTTTGACTTAAGCCTCCCATCAATTCATCATTAAATATTGCATTTATTCTGAAACAAGATATTATTATATATATAACATAATTCAAAAGAAAAATATATATAAATTTACAAAAATAAATAACATTTTTGGATTATTTTGTTATTTTTTTGAACAAGGTTTAAAATAGCCTTTCAAAAATACTCTGCGGTATTCTGTCACATTAAAATCTCCAAGAACTTCCTTGATATCATCCATAACAACCCTGCTGCTCTGCTTCTCAAAACCCATTGCCATAAGAAAATCTCCTAAGATTCCTACTGCATATACCTCATCTATTCCATTAAGGTCAGCAATATTTAAAAGCGCCTTTGTTATTGCACCGCCTAGCTGCTTTCTCCTATGATCTTTACTTACAATTACCCAGCTCATGTAGCCTTTATCCTTTTTCATAGTCAGACAGCCGCAGCCGCATTTTACATTGCCATCTTCACATATCAGGAAATTTTCTATATTTGATAGAAGCTTTCCTACGGTACATCCGTTTTCCGAAGCAATTTCCGTTACAAAGCCTATATCCTCAGGCTTTATCTTCCTTATTTGCAGCATTATAGCCCCCCCTATATTCCTTTAGATAATTTATTTCCGGCTCACTCAGCTTACGCCATTCACCCGGCTTTAAAGCTCCCAATCCAATTTTTCCAATTCTTATACGTTTTAATCTTATAACCTCATGCCCTATTGCAGAACACATTTTCCTGACTTGCCTGTTTTTACCCTCATGTATAGTAATATCAATAATATCATTTCCTTCAGAGCATCTTATAATCTCCAGCCTGGCAGGAGCTGTCACATAATCCTCTATTGCTATTCCCATACTGAATGCCTTAATATCCTGCTCACTTACTTCTCCGCGGACCAAAGCCCTGTAAGTCTTGTCAATGTTGTGTTTTGGGTGGGTAATCCTGTATGTGAGCTCACCATCATTAGTAAGAAGGATAAGTCCTTCTGTATCATAGTCCAAACGGCCAATAGGAAAGACCCTGGCACTCAGATCTTTTAAAAGGTCTAAGACGGTGGGCCTTCCGAATTGATCCTTTACACTCGTAATATATCCTACCGGCTTGTTCAATAGAATATATGACTTTATTTCAATATTTTTTATAATTTTCCCGTCTACTTCAATGATGTCCTTTTCTTTATCTACCTTGCAGCCCTGTTCTATAACCAGTTGCCCGTTAACCTTCACTTTTCCGGAAGCTATCATTTCTTCACATTTTCGTCTGGATGCCACTCCGAACTCCGACATTACTTTTTGAAGTCTTTCCGTCATTTTCCCCTGCTCCTCACATAATTAATAAAATTCGGAGGCTTTACCCCCCGCATAAACTGAAATATAAATTTGGTTGATATATTCAGCTTCAGATAACCTGCTATTATATAAATATTCTTTACAAATTGTATACTTATTCTGCCATAATAGAAACATTTTTCTGCTGTGTGTTCAGAAAGTAATCCCTTAGAATTTTTTTCAGGTAGAAAAAAGGGCTGCTGGACTCAACACTTTCACTATATTCAAGCTTTATTGTTTTTAACAGCTTGCCATCAAGATATACTTCTAAGCTACCTGCATCATCACCCTTCTTCAAAGGCGCATGCACTGCTCCCAGGTTTTTTGCAGATAATTTTACATTCTCCGTTTCTCCTTCCCTAAGAGCTATATAAAAATCCTCTTCAGGCATTACAGCAACGCACTTTTCTTTACCATACCTTACTTCCACCAGTTTGAAAATACTATCCTTCTTTACTACCTTCGTACTAGAGTAATTCAAAAACCCATATTCAAGAAGAGCTGCCGAGTCATCCCACATAGGTCCGCAGTTTAACACCACACATACTAACTGCATTCCATTCCTTGTAGCCGATGATACCAGACATCTTCCTGCTTTTTTAGTATAACCTGTTTTTACTCCATCTCCGCCATCGAACTGCCACAGCATTTTATTCTTGTTAATCATGACCCTATCCCAATTTTCATTTGGAGGGCCTTCTATAGTCTTTTTCTTGCTGCTTACTATATCTGCAAATAGCGGATTCTTCAATGCATACGCAGTTATCAAAGCTAGGTCATAAGCCGTTGTATAATGTCCGGCTGCATCCAAACCATGAGGATTGGCAAACTGTGTATTTACTGCACCTATTTCCTGTGCTTTCCGGTTCATCATGTCTGCAAAACCTTCAATTGAACCGCCGATATGCTCCGCTATTGCAACTGCAGCATCATTTCCCGAACGCAGCATTATCCCATATAACAAATCCTTAACAGAGTGCCTCTCACCCTCACGTAAGTATATGGAAGAGCCTTCTGTATGAGATGCACGTTTACTTACCGTAACATATTCCTCGAGCCTTCCGCTTTCTATAGCTACCAGAACGGTCATTATCTTCGTAGTACTGGCCATTGAAAGCTTCTCATCCATGTTCTTTGAATATAATATCCTGCATGAATTCACATCCATAATAACTGCAGCACGAGCAGAGGTATCCTCTTTGGCTGATACCGTAAAAAAACCTGATAGTACAGCAATTATTACAGACATAACAATAGCTATGTTTCTTTTCATCTAATCACTCCGTCAATATTAATAGATTGAACGCACTTAAGATATTACATGCGGGTATAGTGCGAAATATATAGATAAACATATTATTGACAGAATCAGATGTTTATATGATATAAAATATATCTATTCGTTTATAATATTGCAGCCGAATTCTTTAGCGATTTTCTGTGCTTCCTTCATATCGTCTTCTCCCCAGATGGTCCAGCCGCCCTTTAATATTCCATCAACATATAACTCCACCTTATCCTTTTTCAAAATCATAATCTTGTTATACCGTTTTTTCATTTGAATGATCTGACGGCCTATTGCTTCCTCTATATCAACATTCATTACCTTGAGCGCTATGAAAATGCATGAAAGTGCATCCTCCAGTTCATTTTTTGCCCTGTCATCCTCACCCCTTAAAAGTGCTTTTAGTGATTCAGCCACTTCTTCATTCAAATGGCTTAGAACCTCCTTCGGATCGTCAGTAGCATATTTTCTATTTTCCCATATTATCTCAACTGCTTTTTTTAAATCCATTTTATTACCCCCCGATGAAATATATCATTCATTAGTAATACTTATTATATATAATTATACCAAACTTTTATATTAAAAAGGAAGGAGTATGTCTCCTTCCTACATTTCTATTTTTTCTTCTTCCGTATCCTTTCTTTTACTAAAATAAGTCTCCATATTATTTATTAGATCTGGCACCATATCAACTATCCTGTCTACCGCGCTGCTGTATTTGACAGGTATTACTTTAAGCTGCCCATTTGTAGTAGCAAGGAAACCTATAGGCTGTACCGTCACTCCTGCTCCGCTTCCACCGGCAAAGGGATACTTTGAGGTGTCCCCTTCTTCCTTATCATTTGATCCTGCATATTCTCCGCCTCCCGCTATAAAGGCAAAGGATACCTTCGATACAGGCACAATCACATTGCCGTCTGTTGTTTCCATAGCATCACCTATTACTGTATTGACATCTATCATGTTCTTGATATTTTCCATTGTGGTTTTCATTAGACTTTCTACTGGCTGTTCCACTATATACACTTCCTCCTAATATATTAAAAAAATTTTACTCATTTCCTAATACCGGATAACAATGCAGGTATTGCCCTAATTCCAGCATTTATAATATGACCTGATTTCATACTAATTATACAGTTAAAATCAGCGTTGAACTGAACCTGGTTAAAAATTGGAACAACTATTATTCTAGATTTATTTATATTTAAGTAGCTTTTTGTGATAGTCATAATACTGCCGATTCCTATCCATATAATTCCGTATAAAACCCCCGTTGCTGCCGCATCTCCCGTGCCTATACCCAATTTCAATTTTAAGTCTATTATTTTTATTTTCTTTGCCATATAGCTAATCAAAGGTGTTATCTTATTTTTGTTATTCTTATATGCCCTATATAAGCTTTCTCCTTTCTCTAAAGTAAAAAGTTTTGTAAAGCTTGTCAAAAGCTTGTTTCTTTTCTTATTTGCTACTTCAACTTTAAACTTTAATGCAGGTTTGCCATTTTCAAAAGTTATAATGAAAAACGGTATCTCTGTCTTAAGCTTTAATAGGCCATACAAGGTTTTAAGCCCTATGGTAATTTTGTCATCTTCATTATCACGGCTTGTATCTATGCTTATAGAAATAGGCATAATGTATAACAGCAGTATTATGACAAACACTGCCAGTAAAAAGTACGGCATTCTATATCCTCACTATTTTTATATTTAGGCTATTGTTTGTAAGATATTTTTAGCAAAAATAAAAAAATAATACATTTTTAAATGTATTATTTTTTCTATGCTCCCGCTTCTTCTTTCAACTCTTTTAGTACCGGCAGCTCCTTCAGGGATTTCAACCCAAACAGCTTTAAAAAGTTGTCGGTAGTTCCATATAGTATAGGTCTTCCGGGGCCATCCATCCTGCCCACCTCAGATATCAATTCCTTTTCTATAAGTCTTGAAATGCAGCCTTCTGATTTCACTCCTCTGATGTAATCAACCTGTGACTTTGTTATAGGCTGTTTGTAGGCAATTATAGCGAGCGTTTCAAGAGCAGCCTGAGAAAGTCCTTGCCGGCTCTGAGGCTTAACCAGCCGCTCAATATATTCATAATGCTCCGGCCTTGTGCAAAGCTGGTAGCAGTTGTTTACCTCTATTATCTGGATTCCCCTGTTTTCTTCACCGAAGCTGTCCATCATCTGATTTACTATTCTCCGGAGAGTAGTTTCGTCAATACTAATGACACTACAGATATCCTTTATTGGTACAGCATCTCCGGCAACAAACAAAAGGCCTTCTACAATCGACTTTATTTCTTTAATATTCATAATAAAATCTATCCTTTCATGCGTCCTTTGCTCGCCGCTTAATCAGTATTCTTGCAAAGCTCTTTTCTTGCTCTATAAATAAGCTTCTCCTTTTCAGAAGCTCCAGCACTGCCAGGAAAGTAACTATGGTTTCGTATCTGTTGCTGCAGCCTAGGAACAAATCATCAAAATAAAACAATGGTTTGCTGGCTAGCAGCTTGTTAATCAGTCTTATCTTATCATCAACAGTTACAACTTCTCTGTAGATTTCCTTGAAATTGTTCCGTGTTTTGGATTCATTCTTCAGCAGTATATTCCTGAAACTTATATAGAGCATGTCCAGTGAGACATTTGATATAGAAGCTGCATCGTTTATATAATCTTCTATAGGCTCAGGAGGTTTATAAAAGACCCTCTCATATATACCTAGCTTTTCCTTTAACTCCAGTGATGCTTCCTTATACTTCTTATACTCAATAAGTTTTCTGACAAGTTCTTCCCTAGGATCGATTAACTCTGCTCCGATTTCTTCCTTTTTCGGTTTGGGCAGCAGCATCTTAGATTTCATTTCCAGTAAGGTTGCAGCCATGACAATAAATTCGCTGGAAACCTCCAAATCATGTATCTCCATTAAATTGATATATTGAAGATACTGGTCTGTTATTTCAGCAATAGGTATATCATAAATATCTACTTCAGCTTTTTCAATTAAATGCAGCAGAAGGTCCAGAGGACCTTCAAAGGCTTGCAGCTTGACATTTAATGCCATTCTATTACTCCAATTCCATCAGCTTCATCTTTTCTTTGACTTCGGAAAGAGTCTCTCCTGCCACTTCCTTTGCGTGACGTGTTCCGTTCCTAAGTATCTCAATAATACTATCTTTATTGTTTATAAGTTTCTGTCTTCTCTCGTACATTGGTGTCATAAATTCAACAATATTTTCGGCAAGATTCTTCTTACACTGCACGCATCCTAAGCCGCCTGCCTTACATACCTCCTGAGTCTCCTGATGAGTTTTCTCTGAAAACACTTTATGAAAAGCATATACATTGCATACATCAGGGTGTCCTGGATCATTTTTCTTAATTTTAAGAGGATCGGTTATCATCTGCCTTACCTTCTCTCTGATAATCTCAGGAGAATCAGACATAGCTATTGCATTACCATAGCTTTTGCTCATTTTTCTTCCATCAAGGCCAGGCAGAACCTTTATCTTGTTCATTTTTGCCTGTGGTTCTGGAAAGGTATCACCATAAATGTAGTTGAACTTTCTGGCAATTTCACGGCTCAGTTCCAAATGAGGAAGCTGATCCTCGCCAACCGGCACAATGCTTGCCTTATGAACAAGTATGTCAGTAGCCATAAGGTTAGGATATCCCAGGAATCCATAGGTTGTTATATTCTTATCCTTAAGCTGCACTAATTGATCTTTATAGGTTGGACACCTTTCAAGCCATGATAGTGGAACTATCATAGAAAGCAGCAAATGAAGCTCAGCAATTTCCTTAACATCTGACTGCAGAAAAATCGTGCTTTTTTCAGGGTCCAGTCCTGCGCTCAACCAATCTATAGCCATCTCCATTACATTATCTTTCATCTCATCAGTATCTTCATAACCGGTAGTCAAGGCATGCCATTGAACGATAGAAAAAAAACATTCATATTCATTCTGCAATTTTACCCAATTATCCAGAGCACCGAAATAATTACCCAAATGAAGGC